>Ga0209123_1001513_pt1 | contig 22727 bp, 15 predicted proteins | sample BarGraIncu00431A_FD_184500 | JGI IMG/M metagenome (GOLD analysis project Ga0209123, IMG submission 184500) | Arctic peat soil microbial communities from Barrow, Alaska, USA - Barrow Graham LP Incubations 004-31A (SPAdes) (version 2) | ecosystem: Environmental > Terrestrial > Soil > Wetlands >...
ATTAATTGTAAACTTTGCAAGGCATCAATACATGGAAAAATATTGATAATACTGAAATGAGATACTAATCACATCAATTGATTGCGTTATATGCTAATAATTCTTAAGTATTTTCCTGACTTAACTTATGAGCAAATATTTTGTTTCGAATAAATGGCTTCTCTGTATAGAGACTGGAATCGAAAAATCAATATCATTTCCCGTAAAGAGATTGATTTGCTTTACGAAAACCATATTTTACACTCTCTTTCGATTGCGAAAATTATCAGTTTCAGTCCAGAAAGCAAAATTCTGGATGAAGGGACGGGTGTGGGTTTTCCAGGCATCCCTTTGGCAATACTGTTCCCTTCCTGCAAGTTTGTATAAATTGATTCCATGCGGAAAAGAATAAAAGTTGTGCAATCTATTTTGGAGGTGCTGGATCTTAAAAATGTCATTGCAATGAATGTTCGGGTTGAGGATATTTTTGAAGAATTCGATTTTGTAGCATCAAGAGCGGTTACCGCTTTCCCTAGATTTGTGGGTTTAGTACAAAAGAATATTTCACAAAATCAGCAAAACTCTCTTCTCAACGGAATTATCTATTTAAAAGGTGGAAATTTCCCTGAGGAAATTAAAGATTTTGAACAAATTGTAAAAATAAGCGAAATCACAAAATTCTTTAATGAACCATTTTTTGATAATAAAAAAGTGGTGTATCTTATAGTAAGAAAAATGCTTGTGATGTAATAGTGTTGTAATGGTCCATTCAACCAATCGCGAAGGCAGTTATTTGGTCTTATAGTTTTTGAACAAACAGCAGTTTGGTCTTTTAGTATTTTAGACAATCTTCAGACTGCGATTAAAGCATATTATTCCCAGTTAAATAGAGAGAAATATTATCTGGTATAATCACTTTTCATTCCATTATACGTTAAATTTTAATGCACTTAACCCATTTTTCTGGCCAATTTTTCGTATCTAAAAATACTGCAAATCAACTTGATTAGTCATAAAATACCAATGGTTCCTGGTTGTCTAATCGACCAGATATACAATCCTTTCATGCTTCATTCCTTAAAGCCTAAAACGTGCTCAACTCTTGCTCCTATTTGGATTTTATCCTATTATTTGACTGCGGTTCATTAGTTGATGGATTATTGCAATAACTTTTTTTTATAAACGTGTTTTATCATTTAACTATCTGATATTGACTGATCCCTGTTGGCTCCCGTATGTGTATAATCGACATCATATGGTTGATTTTCATCCTCTTCTGTAAGTAGCATATCCAGAAAATTTGTATCGTATATAGTTTCATCAGAAAACATATAAATGTCTATTAATTTTCTTTTCCAATCAATCTTAAAGTGAATTTTATAGCCATCGTAATTATTTCCATTTTCTGGGATTAGTGGGCATCAATATCCTTTTGGCCTTTATTATGAGGATTATCATTCCAAATTTATCGCCGTTATCTTCCTTAAACCTGCTTGTTTTCTTCCCGATTGTTGCGTTGAGGAGATACAGCAGTAAAACCAGCATCGATTATTTAACCTTCCTTAAATATCAGTCCTTTGTTTCCCAAGCAAATACGGAACTTAATGAATTAATCTTCAACAATTCCCATTTGTGTGAGTTACTCCAGTAAAGCCAAGAAGATCTTTTCGGAAGTAATTTTTTCACCGCTTTCAAGACCCAAAAATTTTTCAAAGCTACAGTGGTCAATTATTCGGTATTCTACCTACTGATCTCCAATATTATAATAGCGTTGTATTAGCATGAACATTAACACTACTTCAAAGAATTCGGCTCCCACAATATTCTTCTTGTTTGTAGCATGCAGTTTATTCTTCAGGTACATATCCAATAATTTCAAGATCAATCACTTTATTAATAGATTATAAAAGATTACTCATTTCAATCAGCTGTTCATTAGCAAACTGTTTATCAAATAGACCTATTTTACCTGTAGGCTTATACTTTTTTGACATTGCTTGAAATTACTAGCTTTTCAATAACCAAATACAACACATTTATTTGATATACTAATATTTAAATATTGGAATTCCCCTATTATGAAGTTCTATTATTTTTATTTTAAGCATGTCCAAATTCAGATCGAGTATAAATTACTTACTTTTAGTAAATTATTTATTTACGTAGATGTTTTTTATACATTTATGTGCTATATTTGCTGCCGTAATTATTCGACTCTTGTTAATTCGATGGTTTCTTTACATTAATAGTTTACTATTTTACACCTTAAAAATATTATCGTTTTTATGCTCCCTATAGCATTGATTTCTCCTCAATGTTTTTTCATCTAAAAAAAATACTCAATTTATTAAGCTCATCAAAAAATTAAATTTTAAAATCATGAAACTCAAAATTCTCATTTACGGCTTCTTCTTTATGATTTTTGCCGTTAGTTGCAATAAAACAATCGTAGAACAGGATCCATTAATTCCAAATGCACCAACACTTAAGGCAGGAACAATTGGTAATAAATACTATATCTCTAAAACTGGAAATAACAGCAATTCAGGAAATTCAACATCTCCGTTTTTGACAATCACTAAAGGGTTAAGTGTTGCTGTACCAGGGGATACTGTTTTCGTTAAAAGTGGAACGTATCAGGAATATGTTCGTTTTCTTAATTCCGGATTAGCTGGCAGTCCAATAGTTTTGTCTAATTACGGAAAAGATATTGTCACCATCGATGCCGCAAATACAAATGTATATTGCATTTATGCCGGGAATCAAAGTTTTCTATCTGTTAAGGGAATAAGATGCAAAGACGCTACATCCTATATTATTAACTTTGAAAATTGTCACGATATAGTCGTTGATGAATGTTATGCAACTTGTACTACAAAACAGGCATCAGTGCAATGCATCATGATTGATAATGGGTACAGTGGAGCAACCAGATACAACAATTACCTTATCCGTAATTGCGTTACGATGAACGGTGACAGAGGAATTGCTATTTGGAATAATGTTTCCAATGCTATGGTACAGGGGGGGAACATTCATTTAATAATGTCAATGTGGCTGTCGGAGGTGGATATCCATTAAATGTGGCTACGAGACCGACTTACATCACTATTGATGGTGTTAATGCACATAATAGTGTTACATCAAATATTGGCACAGAAAACTGTCAGTATGTTACTATTAAAAATTGTCATTCATATCTTGGAGGTGCAACTGGAATACAGGTGGAGACAGATTCCCCAAATGCAATAATTGAAGACAATTTATGCGAAGATAATAGCAGGACCTGGGAATATGAAACGGGTATATGGATCTATAATTCGCCAAACTCTATTGTTCGCAGAAACTGGGTAAAAAACAATCAGACCGGTCTTCGGTTTAGAAATGCTAATAATTTTCAGGCATATAACAACATCATAGAATCTAATAATCATAAACCAACGAGTAGTCCAGATACTCACCAAACATCCGGAGTCGACTTTAATCAATCGACCGGCACATTCTATAATAATACCCTAATTGGAAATGCAGCAGCCGGAAGTAGTTTAGGTTCAATATTTGTCTATGCGGCCGGGACATGCAACGTGAATATTAAAAACAATATTATCTACAATGATGGAGGTTCCCAGGATATGGTATTTGAACAAACCACAATTAGTGATTACAATATTGTGTATAATGCAAACAGGGCGATTAACATTACCCTATCAGGTACAGGACGGACTTGGAACTCATACAAAACGACTAGTGGTCAGGATGCTCATTCGCTAAATAACAGTCCATTATTTATCAGTTCAACTGATTACAAATTGCAGTCTTCAAGTTCAGCCATCAATTCAGGAGTTAATGTAGGATTGACCTGTGATTATCTTAAAAATGCAATTGTTGGAATGCCAGATATCGGAGCCTATGAATCAACAGGTTCAAATTCGCCTTCGATTGAGTATTATAATGGACAAGCAATTGCTACGGCAACTAAAAATGATTGTGGAACCGGTTACACTGGCTCAACAGTAACTTATACTGTGGCAGCGCAGAAATACAGTTCTGCTATAAGTCAGATCGATGCAGACGGTAAAGCAACTGCTGATCTTAATGCCAACAAGCAGACCTTTGCTAATACGAATGGCACTTGTACAATTATAACTCCAACGGCAATTTTTTATAATATACAAACCTCAGTGACAGCAACAAAAAATGACTGCGGAACAGGTTATACAGGTTCAGTGGCAACATATTCTGTTGCAGCTAAAAAGTACAGTTCAACAGTAAGTCAGATTGATGCAGATAATATGGCAACAACTGATCTTAATGCCAATAAACAAACATATGCCAATGCGAATGGAACCTGTACAGCAATAGCCCAAACAGGTCCACCCTTTTATAATAAACAAATCTCGGTAACTGTGACTAAGAACGACTGTGGAGCTGGCTATACGGGTTCATCAGTAACCTATACTATTGCTGCCGGAAAATATAGTTCCACACAGACTCAGCTCAGAGCTGACAATAAGGCACTTAACGATTTAAATCTAAACAAGCAGACTTATGCAAATGCAAAAGGAACCTGTACAGCAATAGCTCAAACGGGGCCGCCCTTTTACAATTCGCAAATCTCTGTAACAGTAACAAAGAATGATTGTGGATCTGGTTACATTGGTTCTTCTGTAACATATACAGTTGCAGCTGGAAAATATACTTCCACCCAGACTCAGGTCAGGGCAAACAATAAGGCACTTGATGATTTAAATCTGAATAAACAGGCTTACGCCAATGCTAATGGGACTTGTATAAGTATAAAATAAATCTAAGACGATCAATTTTCAATTGCAGAAATTTAGGTTGAGGATATGTAAATACTTTAATACTAAAAACAATAGTAAATACAAATCAGGTTTTAACACAGTAGTTAAAACCTGATTTATCATTTAGCATATTCCTGTTGGATTTACTGGACCAACGCAATAGCTTATACGAAATTAATTAATGCCATACAATCCTAAGTCGTTCAAGGATGTTAGGCTCATTGGTCATTTTTATAGTGATGTCGTCAAACAGCTCCACTATTATTTGTCATATTTGTGTTTATTTCAATCGAAAAGTATACAAGTAGTTCAATCCAAAATTCCTCATGCTCGATAACGCCCTTTCCACCCTTAATATTTTCACCTGTCGAATTTACTTACTGAAATGCTGCAACTTTCCCAAAAAAACCAAAACTACTTTGGAAAATACGCCAGCCAATTGTGGATTTAATACTTGATAATTGCATTCTGAATTGCACCTTTGATTGACGCTGCACTATTGCATAACCATTGTTTTGTTTTACTTGATTAAATGCGATGAAAATATTTTAAAAACTACATTCAAACTGTATTTGCTCATGCCTTTATCTTCAATGCACTGCGAGGACACCTCCCTCTCTATCAATCATTTGCTCGTAGGATTTGTGGAATCTCTTGGGAAAGCCTAATACCATCATCGTGTACTGAGCTATTTACTGTTTGGGATACGTGTGACATGGTCCTTCCTAATACAAAACCTTGAAATACTCCATTTACGTTCGACTTTCTGTACGCCAACACCTTGAGATGTCAATAAGGATTGCATTTAGATTCCTTGGTTCCTCAGGTACACTTGCCGCCGCTAATACCTCCAGCCACTTCAGTGCATAATAGATTTGAATTCCCTTGCAAGATACTATGCCCACCCCTTAAAACTTCAAAATTTAGTTGACTCACCAGTCAGGTTCATGCACATTCATTAACGCAGATTCAAAAAAAATCATGTTTAACTATAAAGTGAATAAATATTTTTTTTGCAATAACTCATACTATACTCATAATGAACTTAATAAATCAATATTTGCTATCTAAATCAACAAATTTATCAGCTTATTTACTAATTTGGCTAATAAATTTGTATGAAGCCATCCGTTTTGACTAGCATTATTTTTACATTTAATAAAAGTAACGAGATCAGATTATCAACAAAATATTAAAACACAAATCAAAATCGCCAAACATAGAAACAATCATATTTTCTCCATTTTATCGTTTACTATTCCCAACCTATTTTCAATTTAAAATCAAAAGCTCTAAAATTAATTGCACAGTTCACCTAAATCTGCTGCGTGTTGAATAGTTAGGAATAGCTAATCAATATTTCATTTTCTGAATGATAGATTCCGAAAATTGAAATGATATTCATAACACATCACAAATACAATTAATATAATATTTCATTTATCTGAAATAGCTTAAAATACAAAAACGTTCATTTTTTAATAAATAATATATATCTATAAATATACCAATATATTATACCAATAAAAAAATTAATATACACCAAACAATACACACAGAACAGAATTTTTTTCTATAAGTATTAAAGTACCGATAAAATATTAGACATTAATTTTTTATTTTGTTTAAAATAATTCAGGACAAATATATTTGGAACGAGTATAAATTACTTACACACTGTAATATATTTATTTACTTTTAAATCTTTATACATATTCCTATTATATTTGCCTCTGAAAAGTTCTATTAAGGGAAATTCGAATCGTATTTTACAGTTTAAATTTATTTTTTTACACTCACAAATTTTTTATCACATGTTTTGATTATTATCTTGGTAACTTCTACAGTTTTTTCATCAAAATAAATACTCAATTTATTAAGCTCATCAAAAAATTAAAATTTAAAATCATGAAACTCAAAATTCTCATTTACGGCCTCTTCTTTATGATTTTTGCAGTTAGTTGCAATAAAACAATCGTAGAACCGGATCCATTAATTCCAAATGCACCAACACTTAAGGCAGGAACAATTGGTAATAAATACTATATCTCTAAAACTGGAAATAACAGCAATTCAGGAAATTCAACATCTCCGTTTTTGACAATCACTAAAGGGTTAAGTGTTGCTGCACCAGGGGATACTGTTTTCGTTAAAGGTGGAACATATCAGGAATATGTTCGATTTCTTAATTCCGGATCAGCAGGCAGTCCAATAGTTTTGTCTAATTACGGAAAAGATATTGTCACCATTGATGCCGCAAATACTAATGTATATTGCATTTATGCCGGGAATCAAAGTTTTCTATCTGTTAAGGGAATAAGATGTAAAGATGCCAACTCATATATTATTAACTTTGAAAATTGTCACGATATAGTCGTTGATGAATGTTACGCCACTTACACCACAAAACAGGAATCCAAACAGTGTATCATGATTGATAATGGATACAATGGAACAACCAGATACAACAATTACCTTATCCGTAATTGTGTTACGATGAATGGTGACAGGGGAATTGCAATTTGGAATAATGTTTCCAATGCTACTGTACTAGGGGGAGAGCATTCTTTTAATAACGTAAATGTGGCTGTCGGAGGTGGATTTCCACTAAACGTGGCTACAAGACCTACCAACATTACTATTGACGGTGTTGATGCGCATAATAGTGTCACCTCAAACATTGGCACAGAAAACTGTTCTAACGTGACAATCAGGAACAGTCATTGTTATTTTGGTGGTGCGACAGGGATACAGATAGAGACAGATTCTCCAAATTCCTTGCTTGAAGGAAATTTATGTGAAAACAATAGTATTAATTGGGAGTACGAAACAGGAATCTGGATTTATAATTCACCAAACGCCATTGTTCGCAGAAACCATCTGAAGAATAACCAAACCGGACTTAGGCTTAGAAATGCAGCCAATTTTCAGGCATACGATAATGTTATTGAAGGGAATGTACACAAACCAACAAGTGCGCCTGATACACATCAAACATCAGGTGCAGATTTTAATCAATCATCCGGTACATTCTATAACAATACCCTTATCGGAAATACAGCAGCAGGGAGCAGTCTAGCTTCAATATTTGTTTATGCAGCCGGGACATGTAATATAAACATTATAAATAATATTGTATATAATGATGGAAGCTCCCAGGATATGGTATTTGAACAAGCGACAATCAGTGATTACAATTTAGTATACAATGCAAACAGGGCGATTAATATTACCTTAATGGGTACAGGACGTACTTGGAGTTCATACAAAATGACTAGTAGTCAGGATGCTCATTCGATAAACAACAGTCCATTATTTGTCAGTATGACTGATTATAAATTACAATCAACAAGTTCAGCAATAAATGCAGGAGTTAATGTAGGATTGACCTCAGATTATCTAAAAAATGCATTAATAGGACTGCCAGATATCGGAGCTTATGAATCCACAGGTCCAAATACACCTTCGATTGTGTATTATAATGGACAAGCAATTGCTACTGCAACTAAAAATGATTGCGGAACCGGATACACAGGTTCAACAGTAAATTATACCGTCGCAGCGCAAAAATACAGTTCGGCAGTAAGTCAGCTCGATGCAGACAGTAAGGCAACCGCTGATCTTAATGCCAACAAGCAAACTTATGCCAATGCGAATGGCACTTGTACAATAATAGCTCCGACAGCAACTTACTATAATACACAAACCTCTGGAACAGCAACAAAAAATGACTGCGGAACAGGCTATACAGGTTCTGTGGTAACATATACTATTACAGCTAAAAAGTACAACTCAACAGTAAGTCAGATCGATGCAGACAATATGGCAGCAACTGATCTTAACACTAACAAGCAAACCTATGCCAATGCAAATGGCACTTGTACATTAATAGCTCAGACAGCAACTTACTATAATACAAGAACCTCAGGAACAGCAACAAAAAATGACTGCGGAACAGGTTATATTGGTTCAGTGGTAACATATAATATTGCAGCTAAAAAATACAACTCAACAGTAAGTCAGATTGATGCAGATAATATGGCAAAAACTGATCTTATTGCTAATAAACAAGCATACGCCAATGCAAATGGAACTTGCACAGCGCTAAGGATATATCAGAGACGCTAATCCAAAACATTAAAAATATTTGCAACATCAAACATTAGCATAACAACTATTTATTACTGAAAAATCAGGTTTTAGCCAGTTGGTTGAAACCTGATTTCTCATTGACAAGAAATAACACTTCAGGATAAACTTGAAAAATTCCGTTCATCGGTCAGTTAATCCTAACCTCAAAATTATTTTTTAACGTGGAATAAATTCTTTATAGAATGGCCAGAACCCAAAAAATTGCTTGCAAGATAAGAATCCATAATCCTAAAAATTGGCTTAACCTTCACAAAATCAAGATCCATTCATTTATCTACAATTTAGATTGTATTTTTTGACTGCAAAATAAACAATCCATACAATAGCCATTTCCACTTATTTTAAAGAAGTAAAAGTCAAAGAACAAGTCTAAATTACAATTGCAGTGAAAATATTTCACATGTATATTTGCATTTATTACGAAATCTCATATATATTCGCACGGGGTTGAATAGATCAGATCGTATCTATTAGGGCATAATTATCTTAAAACACAATTTCAACTTTAATTACGACATTTTTGCCGGTAATTTTTTTTGTTGTCTGATTGAAAAAAACCAAATTTTAATTGTTAGAAAACCAAATTTCAAGTCATGGAACTCAAAATTCTTTTTTCAGGCTTCCTTTTTATGTTTTTTACATTAAGTTGCATTGAACCAGTCATCGACACCTCGCCGGTGAATCAGGTAAAACCGGTAAATGCCAAATTAAAATCAGCTGGGCTTAGAGCTAATTACTATGTTGCAAAAAATGGCAGCGACAGCAATACAGGCACTTTAGAGTCTCCATTCCTGACTATTACCAAGGGACTAAGCGTTGCAGTGGCTGGAGATGCCGTATATGTAAAAGCCGGTATATATCAGGAATATGTACGTTTATTTAATTCCGGTTCAGCTGGCAATCCAATTGTTTTGTCTAACTACGGAACAGATATTGTCACAATTGATGCTGCAAAAACGAATGTATATTGTATTTACTCAAAGGGACAAAGTTTTTTGTCAGTAAAGGGTATCAGGTGCAAAGATGCAACTTCATATATCATAAAGTTTGAAGATTGCAATGACATAACACTAGATGCCTGTTATGCCACAATGACAACAAAATCCGAAACAGTGGAATGTATTGTGGTCGACAACAACACAAGACATAACAATTATCTGATTAATAATTGTATTGGAACTAACGGGACGAGAGGGGTTGCTTTATGGAACAATGTATCTTATGCCACTGTTCAAGGGGGTGAGTATTCTTACAATTTAGTAAATATTGCAGTTGGAGGTAAATACCCTTTGGATTTGCCGTCAATACCAAAAAGCATTATTATTGATGGTGTTTATGCTCACCACAGTACAACATCAAATATTGGCACTGAAAATTGCCAGTACGTTACAATAAAAAACTGTCACACCAATATGGGGGGAGCAACAGGAATACAGATTGAAACGCACTCATACGATGCTATCGTAGAAGATAATTTATGTGAAAACAACAGCAGAGTATTTGAGTACGAAACAGGTATATGGATTTATGATTCAGAAAATGCGATAGTTCGCAGGAATTATGTAAAAAATAATCAAACAGGCTTAAGATTTAGGAGTGCTATTAATTTTACGGCAAATAATAACATAATAGAAAATAACATTTACAGGCCATCAAGTAGTCCCAATACACATAACACTTCGGGTGCAGATTTTTCGCAATCTTCAGGAACTTTCTACAATAATACCCTAATTGGTAATTGCGCAGCCGGAAGCAGTTTAAGTTCAATTTATGTATATCCAACTGGAATAAGCAATGTCACTATTAAAAACAATATAATAGTGAATGATGGTGGTTCACAAGATATGGCATTTGAGCAATCTGCCATTAGTGATTATAATCTGGTTTACAATGCAAACAGAGCTGTTAATATTTTGATTGGGGCAACAGGTTACTCATGGACTACTTATAAAACGGTAAGGGGGCAGGATACTCATTCAATTAACACTAATCCGCTATTTATTAGTTCAACTGATTATAAGTTACAGTCGACAAGTTCAGCTATCAATGCGGGAGTAAATGTAGGATTAACTTCTGACTATTTAAAAAATGCTATAGTAGGTATGCCAGATATTGGAGCTAATGAATACATAGGTTCGAATCCGCCTCCAGCGATTTATTATAATTCACAAATCACAGCTATAGCATCAAAAAATGATTGTGGACCTGGCTATACAGGTTCAACAGTCACATATTCTGTTCCCGCAAAGAAATACAGCTCTTCCATAAGTCAGGTTGATGCAGATAATAAAGCACTTGATGACTTAATGATCAATAAACAAGCTAATGCAAACGCAAATGGTACTTGCACAATTGCCTCTCAAACTACTTCTCAAACTGGACCGCCATATTTTAACACCCAAATTTCTGCTTCGGTGACAAAAAACGACTGTGGTACTGGTTATTCAGGATCAACAGTAACATATACAGTTGAGGCAAAAAAATACAGTTCTACACAAACCCAACTCCGTGCAGATAATAAAGCACTTGATGACTTAAATATTAATAAACAAGCATACGCTAATGCAAATGGGACTTGTACATCTATTACTCAAACAGGACCACCTTATTATAATACCCAAATATCGGCAACTGCAACTAAAAATGATTGTGGAACAGGTTATATCGGCACAGTTGTAACCTACACTATTGAGGCAAAAAAATACAGCTCTACTCAAACTCAGCTGCGAGCGGATACAAAAGCCCTGAATGATCTGAATTTGAATAAACAAACGTATGCAAATTCAAATGGCAGTTGTATAAAATTAAACTAAATAAAAAGATTATAATAATACCGAATTTCGGGAAATCAATGAGTTTGAATCTTACATTGTTTTATGGAATTAATGATGATGATCACAAATATTTCTTTAAGCCATCCTGTTTTTGTAGTCTAAATATTCGAATGTCTTTAAAAGTTTAAATTCACCATTTTCGCACCAAATTCCGATTGATGGATGAGGAACGCCATTAAACATGGAACTTTTAACCATTGTGTAATGTATCATGTCTTCGAAAATGATCTGATCCCCAGGTTTCAGTTCATTTTCGAATGACCAGAAACCAATAAAATCGCCGGCAAGACACGAATTCCCCCCCATCCTGTAGGTGGGCTTACCTTTAACTGGTTCATGGTAGGCATCACGAATTCGTGGTTTATAAGGCATTTCCAGACAGTCTGGCATATGCGCAGTGAATGAAATATTTAAAATTGCAGTCTTAATTCCTTTGTTTTCAACTACATCCACAACATTAGAAACTAAAACACCGGTTTCCCAGGCAAAAGCACTTCCAGGTTCAAGAATGACTTCTATATCATTCCATCGTTTACGAAAGTCTCTTAAAATACGAATCAGTTTTTCTGTATCATACCCTTTCCTGGTCATCAAATGCCCGCCTCCCATATTGACCCACCTAATTTTGTTCAGATATTTGCCAAACTTGGCTTCAAACGCAGCGAGTGTCTTCTCTAAGTCATTTGCCGAGGATTCGCAAAGAGTATGAAAATGAAAACCTTCGACACCATCAGGCAATTCATCACCAAGCTGATCTGCCAAAATACCTAACCTTGTACCAGGAGCACATGGATTGTAGAGTTCAGTCTCAACCTCTGAAAACTCGGGGTTAACCCTAATTCCTATAGATATTGGGCGCGAAAAGTTTCTTACAACCGGAAGGAACATTTCCAATTGAGACAATGAGTTAAAAGTGATATGCGAAGAATTCTCCAGAACCACACCAAAATCTGATTGTTGGAATGCCGGAGAATAAGTATGAGCCAAAGTTTTCATTTCCTCTGCGGCAAGTTTAGCTTCGTAGGCGCCGCTAGCTGCAGCATCAGAAATGTATTCGCGTACAATTGGAAATGCTTTCCACATCGAAAAGCCTTTAAAAGCGAGGATGATATCAACTCCAGCCTGTTCCTTTACCGATTGGATCAAACGAAGGTTATTACGCAATAACTCCTCCTCAATCAGATAACACGGAGTTGGTATTTTAGAAAAATCAATTGTCATTTAATAGTTAATATTTTAAGTCAAAAAGGTCACCGTAAAATGATCGCTTTCACAACCTCGCTTCCTATTCGCTGGTTCATAACACGCATGATATCATTTCGCATCATAAACAGCTCATTTCGGACGATGGATGATTTAAGATGAACGTAAAGCGTTCCATCTTTAATATATATTGACGAGGTTGCCCGGGCAATTTGCTTTCCAATAATCGATTCCCATAAATTTACAGCTTCGATCTCTGCAATTTTGCCTTCAAATTTCCGCTCTTTTAAATAATCCTTGATCGCACTGCCAAGGGATTGAACCTCACTTCGTCTCATGTTTGATAAAAGTTTTAACTACATCAATGAGATTTGCCCGTCAGAAACGAGAAAAATTTTAAAATCAGCACCACCAACCTCCCGGATAATCCCATCCAGATGTTCGCGATTTGTATCAGTAATAAAAATCTGCCCAAAATTATTGTCCGATACCAACTTAACAATCTGCCCAACGCGATCACTGTCAAGTTTATCGAAAATATCATCGAGCAACAGAATCGGTTTCACCTTATTTACTGACCGAATGAAATCGAACTGCGCAAATTTAAGTGAAATAAGGTAGGTTTTATTCTGTCCTTGCGACCCTAATTTTTTAATCGAATAATCTTCAATTTTCAAATCCAGATCATCTTTATGAATTCCGGAAGTAGTGTATTGAAGGGCACGATCCTTAGAAACAGATTCTTCAAGTAATTTTCTGAAATCCTGATCCTTTAATTGCGACTGATATTCAAGTCGTACCTTTTCATGACCCTGACAGATAAAGTCGTAATATTTCTGAAAAACAGGCAAAAGTGCATCCAGAAACTCCACCCTTTTATTGTAAATTTTCTCTCCGGTAATGATCAATTGTTCATTCCAAACATCGAGGCTGTCGCCATCGAACTGACGATTTGTAGCAAAAAATTTTAAAAGGTTGTTTCGTTGAAGCAAAGCTCTGTTGTATTTCAGCAACCAGTCGAGGTACTGCCGGTCGTATTGCGAGATCACACTGTCCATAAACCGGCGTCGTTCTTCGCTGCCTCCCTGAATTAATATTGAATCAGCCGGTGATATCATGACGAGCGGAAGTAATCCGATATGATCAGATAACCGCTCATACTCTTTCTTATTACGCCGGAAAATCTTTTTATGACCCGTTTTAAAACCGCTGTAAATATCTTCAGGTTCACCTCCACAATCGTACTTCCCCTGAAGCACAAAAAAATCTTCAGAATGACGAATATTCTGACTATCAGGAAGATTAAAACAACTCTTGCAAAACGACAGATAAAATAAACAATCAAGCAGATTCGTTTTTCCAACTCCATTGTTACCAATAAAACAATTCAACTTGGATGAGAATTGCAAGTCAGCCTGAATGAGGTTTTTATAATTTACAACAGCAAGATTCCTGATAAACATCGGAGCAAATTGATTTTAACTGATACAAATCTAACGTTTTTTATTTGGCTCAATGAAAAAATCACCAAATACAAGGTTGAAATCTGAGCAAAATCCTATTCAAAGTCTTGATTGTTTGCCGTGATTGAGAAAAAGCATTTTTATAACTAAAAAATGCTGTGGTTTAGTAAAAACGCTTATTTTTGCATTCAAATTGAAAAAAGGCAAAATCTTAGAGACTAAAATAAAATGAGCAAGGAAAAAACACCAAAACCGATTGAAAATTTAGAGGAAGTTGAGCACGCATTGACAACTGCCGAATTATATTTCGAAAAAAATTCAAAAATTATCACGATAGTTTTTGGGGCAGCCGTAGTTATTGCCCTCCTTTTACTTGCTACACATCGGTTTTACTCCCTTCCAAGAGAAACCAAAGCCAAAGAGCAAATGTTTGTTGCAGAACAATATTTTGAAAAAGACTCTTTCAACCTTGCAATTAACGGTGACGGTAACTATCCGGGATTTCTAGACATCATTGACACTTACGGAAGAACAAAAGCCGGTAAATTGGCAAAATATTATACGGGGATATCGAATTTACATTTAGGAAAATATCAGGAAGCAATTGATTATCTTGAAGGTTTTAAAACAGATGATCTGCTTCTAGCACCTGTTGCATTAGGCGCCACCGGTGATGCTTACAGTGAGCTGGGTAACAAGGAGAAAGCTGTCAAATTGTATATGGAAGCTGCTGAACTCAATCCGAACGCATTCACATCGCCTGTCTATTACCTGAAAGCCGGTAATCTTTATGAGACATTAGGCAGTAAAGACAAAGCTTTGGCGGCTTACAAGGTCATTAAGGAGAAATATGCTGAAAGCAACGAAGGTAGATCAATTGATAAATACATTGCCCGGTTGACAGCAAATTAATCATCTTCAACTTTTTAAGGAAAATCCTCTCCGTTTCTTCGGGGAGGATTTTTTTTTGATCAAAATATATCGCCTGGCTGTTATATTTAAGCATTTAATTTAAAAACTTCATGGATATTTTTCTCATAATCAGCGGATCACTCTTAATGATTTTAGGAATTGCCGGATGTCTGCTTCCTTTATTACCAGGCCCACCCCTCTCCTACCTTGGATTGGTTGCAATCCATCTCACCTCAAAGATTGATTTCTCCTCAAAATTTCTGATCTGGTGGGGAATAATAGTCATCATCGTTTTAGTTCTTGATTATGTGATTCCAATCTGGGGAACTAAAATCTTCGGTGGAAGTAAGTTTGGGGTTTGGGGAAGTATGGTTGGGCTTCTTGCAGGACTTTTTATCCCTCCAATTGGAGTAATTATCGGTCCATTTATGGGTGCAGTTGCCGGAGAAATGTTAGGAGGAAACAGACAACATGCATTGAAAGCAGGATTTGGATCATTTATTGGCTTTTTAGCCGGAACGGTTGTAAAACTTCTGGTTTCCTTGATTATGCTTTATTACTTTATTGTTGCACTCATTTGAACTGATTGATCTGACCTTGTCATTTGGATGTTCTTTTAAGCCAGAGATAAAAACATTTCAATATCTTTGACGATCACATAAAATGCAACCAATGATTATCGATCGAATTGAAAATGCAATACGTTACTATGCGCTTGGCTCTGGAATAGCTGAAGCACTTGTATATATCAAAGATAACGACTTAACTGCAATTGAAGTTGGAAGTTATGAAATAAGCAAGGGTAAAGTGCGAATGATTGTGAATGAATATGAGCAAAAATGTACGGATAGAGTCACGATGGAAGCCCATCGCAAAAATATTGACGTTCAGTACTGGGTAAGCGGATCCGAACTAATGGGTTATGCCCCTCTGCAATCGCAAAGCTTACTCGAACCTTTCAATGAAGAAAAAGATTTCGGCAATTATGCAGCCGAAGCATCTTTTTCAAAACTTGAACCTGGTATGTTTGCCATCTATTTTCCTACCGATATGCATACAGCAGTTGAGGATATACAATGTGAATCCAAAGTCCGAAAAATCGTATTTAAAGTTGCACTGGATTAGTAGGAATTAAACCAGGTAACAAAGCCTTGATTCACAAATTGTAAATCAAGGCTTTGTTATTTCCTGAAAACTGGCTCAAACCTTATTTAAACCATTTCATTTTCTCTAATTCTTCGGAAGCTTTTTTTACAGCATCACCGAAATTATCACAAATTAAATCGTTGCCAATCTCTTCCGCCAAACCACAATCTATAAGCGTTTGGCGAACCTTTGGACGCACTCCCGAAAGAACGATCGCAACTTTTCGTATTTTAAAATCCCGGATGACTTCCCGGAAATTACGAATTCCGGTAGAATCAATAAACGGAACATACCTCATTCTCAGTATTAATATTTTCGAATCATCAGCAAGCCCTTTCAAGGTTGCTTTGTATGATTGAGCAGCAGCAAAAAAGAAAGGACCAGAAATTTCATATACATCTACCCCTTTGGGCAACAATGAATAATTTTCAATGATATCATTGTCAATATCAACCAATTCTATATTGCTTAACTTTGACATTCGCTGGATAAACAGCATTGCTGAGAGAACCATACCAACTTCAAAAGCCATCGTCAAATCGAAAAAAATTGTCAGGAAAAATGAAGTTAATAAAATAAGAACGTCGTATTTCGATCCTTTAATAATCATTACAAACGAACGCCATTCGCTCATATTATAAGCAACTACAATCAATATACCTGCGATACAAGCCATTGGGACCAACGTAATCCATTTACCAAATACCAGCATTATAAATAACAAGGTGATGGCATGAATAACTCCGGCAACTGGTGTACGGCCACCGTTCTTTATATTTGCTGCAGTGCGCGCTAATGCACCTGTGGCAGGAAATCCGCCAAAGAATGGTGTCACAATATTTGCAACTCCCTGAGCCACTAATTCTATATTCGACCGATGTGAACCGCTTGTCATCCCGTCAGCAACAACTGCCGAAAGCAATGATCGAATTGCAGCCAGAAGCGCAATCGTAAAGGCAGGCTGAACATAGGCTCTGAATGAACTAAACTCAATATGAGGTGTCTGGAAACTAAACGTATTGGAAATATCACCAAAAACAGATTGAATCGTTGCAACCGGTAATTTCAAAGCAGTTACCGCTAACGTAACAAATACAACAGATAAAAATGGACCCGGTATTTTTTTGAAAATCTTACCACCGTAGATCGAAATTAAAATAGTTACTAATGTGATAATAAGCGCATAATAATTAATTGGCCCAACACTCGAAAAGTAAGACGTCCACGCGCCTAAAAATTCACCTGGTAATTGACCAATCTGAAGTCCAAGTGCGTCTTTCATCTGGTTAGAGAAGAGAATCAATGCGATACCACTTGTAAAGCCAACAATCAGCGGATGTGGAATATATTTCAGGATTGCTCCTAACCTTAAAAGCCCAAAGCCGACAAGTATCAATCCAGCCATGATGGTTGAGATCATTAAACCATCGAGACCATACTTTTGAACGATACCATATATGATCACGACAAATACACCCGTGGGGCCGGCAATCTGAAAACGACTTCCACCCAGAACGGAAACAATAAAACCCGCAATTATTGCCGTAACAAGTCCTTTATCAGGCGTTAATCCCGAAGCGATCGCAAATGCAATAACAATTGGGAAGGCAAAGATTCCCACTATAAAACCGGCGTAAAGGTCTTTTTTAAAAAGCTGCCGGTTGTAACCCTGTTTTAAGACAACGTAAAGCTTCGGTTTAAATATTGAGTTCATTTATAAAAAATAATGAAGCAAATTTAATTTTAAACAAATCAAACCAACGTTAAATTTGATTTAATATCAATTGAAGGGTTCTTCAATCAAAATAACAAACAAGTGATCAGAATCTTACCAATATTTCTGTTACAACGTTCTCAACTTCAAAAAGCATCCGCACCAGGGTAGAAATACTCCGCTGACGCTTTTTCAGTATTAAAAAGAAAATACTTAACAACTGCCGATGCGCAAAGTTTTCCGTCATTTCCCAGCAATTCTGCTTCAATGGTTGCTATTCTGGTTCCAGCCTCTTTGATTCTGGCGCGCAATGTTATCTCCCCTTCACTGACAAGAACAGGACCTCGATATTTAATATCCATCGAAGAAGTCACACCAACAGTTTTGCAGTGTGTCTGAACCACCCAGCTCGAAATTTCGTCGAGCAAAGTGGCCTGAATCCCGCCATGCAACACATTTCGGAATCCTTCGAGCGATTTACGGGGCAACCATTTAGCCGTTACATATTCGCCCTCATCCCAAAATTCGAGCCGAAGTCCAATTTCATTGTTAGGGGAACAACCAAAACACTGGTATTCTAAACTACCCGATTTGGCGTAGGGATTTTGTATTTTTCTCACTGATTCGATTTTATATAACTTCAACGATTTCATTATTTGATATATACCAAAGGAAACCTTTGGGGAGCCGGTATCCCATTTTGCTAAAATCCTTCAGGTAACCACGTACCTGGGCAAAATCCTTATCCGATTTTGAACCGGTTTTATAATCAACAACCACCAGCTCATTACCCTTGATCATCACCCGGTCAGGCCGGTGCCGTTTTTCGTCTCCCCGCAGAATATCCCGCTCGTTCAACACTTTCCATTCGCCATTAAACCACGAAAGGAACGGTTCTTCTGACAATAAATCCCGAATTATTTGCAAGTATTCGTCACTGGTTTTCGTATCAATTTTCCCTTCAGATACCATTCTTTTTAGAGAAAGCACAACATCGGCTGATGTAGCGATCTTTTCGAACAATTCGTGCAGCAATTTCCCGTAACTTATCCTGTCTGATTTTATATTATCATAAAGATCGAAATAGCTATCACTATGAATCCTGAGTTTTAACCGTTCACCTTTGCCTGCAAGAATCAAACTATTTAATTCCTTATTGTCCGAAACCTGAACTTGCACCGAATATAAAACCTTTTTGACTGCTCCGATTTCAAGAACTTTTGTTTCAGGATTGTAATATTCCGTGAGATCGATATATTTTTCACGGTCAACGGAGTCAAGCATCGGGGGATTTTCCAATACAGCCTGAATTAATGAAGATATACTCGTGTAGGGCGTGCTTAATTTTGATGTGTAGGGGCAAAATATGATTAAAGAGTTAATAGCGCGAGTCAATGCAACATAGAGAAGGTTCAGATTATCAACAGAACTGTAAAGCATCTCTTTAAAATAGGCATCCGAAAACAGTGTTCGCTGCAAGCCTTTACCATACTTTACGAGTACAAGGTCCATCTTATCAAAAGGAGCCTTATTGGGATGACACCATAGGTATGGTGCTTTGCTGGCTATAGGAACAATTTCCCAGTCGCAAAGTGGCACAAACACTGTGTGAAACTCAAGACCTTTTGATTTATGAATTGTCAGGATCGAAATGGCATTCTGACCTTCGGAAAGCGTGATTGTTTTACCGCTACCTGACGATTCCCACCAATCGAGAAAACCTGCAGTTCCGCCCGCTTCGTCGCGGCCATATTGAAGTACGAGATCAAGGAAAGCCTCAAGGTAAACCAATTCTCCTTTAATTTTATTCAAACCGAAATTCTGCGCAATACGGCTGGCCAACTCGAACAAGGGTAAACTGAGCAATGATACGTCAAAAGAATCGTTTCCCGCGGTGCGAAACCATGACTTAAATAGTTCGGGTGCTTCCTGATTAACCGCGAACCATGCATGATAATCAGTTGCAGATAGAGTAGCAACTCCATTGATTAAAGGAGCCAGGTAATTAAAATAGCCATAAATAAGGTCTGCTTTGACAATATCGTTCTCTGAACCAGCAAACAGTTTAAAAAAATTGAGAATAAACCGCACAACGGGTGACAGTCCAATAATCAGTGAATCATTGGAGATCACATCATAACAGTAAGAACTGTCCTTGTTTGCAATCTTCCGGTCAAGTAAAGCTTTGGCAATCATGGATCCCTCACTTTTACCCCGAACCAAAATTGCAATATCTCCGGGCCTGACGCCATTTGCCTGTACAGCTTCAATCTCGGTAATCAATCCGGCAATTGCCAATTCCTGGTAATCACTCTTTTTCTTGCTTTCTTCGTTCTCAATAAATTGTAACCTTACATATCCTTCAGTCGAAGCCTTACCTGAAAACTTCTGGTAATGATCACTATAGGCTTCCTCAATAATTCCTTTCATCTCGGGCAACTCATCTAATGTATTGCCGGAATCAGTAAGCTTAGACTCAAAATCGTTGTTCAATAACCGTGCAGCTTCCCTGAAAAGCAGATTGTTGAATTCGATCACTTTTTTGGCACTGCGCCAGTTGGTGTCGAGTGAAACTACATTAGTTCCAAAATGCGACAGATCTTTCTCAACCTGGGTTGCCAGCAGGTTCCAGTCGCCATTGCGCCAGCGATAAATCGATTGTTTAACATCGCCAACAATGATATTCCGGTTCCCTTCGCCCAATGAATTTTCGATCAATGGTTTGAAATTGTGCCATTGCAGCCTGGAGGTATCCTGGAATTCATCGAGCATAAAATTCCGGTAAACCGATCCCATCTTTTCATAAACAAAAGGAGTGTCGCTTCCTGCAATTACTTTACGCAGAATCTGCGTGGAATCGTTTAATAAAATAAGGTTTTTCTCTTTCGATACTTCCTGTACTTTCAAGGCAATATCGGTAAGGAGACCAAAGGAAAAAAGATTTGTAAGGATCGCCTTTGCCGTATTGGCAAAAACGCCCTCCGTATTCATTACTTCAATGGAGCTGACCAACAGGTTGTTTAATCCCGAAGTATAAACAGCTTCAATCCGATCTTTCAACTCAGCTTTATCTGTTGCTTTCGACCACGCTTCAAGGTTATCGCACGCATCGAGTGTACGCGATCCCGGAAGATCGAAGTTTCCATCGGCAAGTTTATTAAAATGGGAAGCAAAAGATGATTTCCCGTATTTGAAATTTTCAATGCTTAATCCCTTTGCGGCGATCAGGACAAGTCCCTGTTTGCCAATATCTTTTAATTTGTGTTCGTAATTATCGAGCACGACCCGAAGTTCCTGGTTGTATTTGGTAAGGTAACTTTTGTCCGCGAGCTTCTGTAATAAAGGTTCGCTAAACAACTTAAACTCCTCTTTAAAAAGCTCTTTGCCACGACCGGTCAGGTCTTCCCTGAAATTCCAGTTCCTTCCTTCCCGAAGGTTTTCATCAGCATATTCGAGCATCCAGGCTTTCAGAGCCGGATTATTATCCATCTCCAGGAAAAGCCTGTCAACCGCCTCTTCAAGTACCAGTTGCGCGTCAAGTTCGGTACGATACGATGCATTGAGCCTCATCTCTCGCGAAAAAGCCCTGATCACACGCTGGAAAAAGCTGTCAATTGTACTGATTGAAAATCTTGAATAATCATGAAGAATCAATCTCAAAATTAATGCAGCCTTCGTCCTGATGTCTTCCTCGTTTTGATGAAACTCCGCTTTCAGGTACTCCAGGTGCCCGGAAGGTTTTCCGGATGACAATGATGAAAGGTCTTTCAAAATCCGATCCTTCATCTCCGAGGTAGCCTTGTTTGTGAAGGTAACTGCAAGGATATTTTTGTAGGCACCAGGGCGTTCGAAAACCATTCTCAGGTATTCGCGAACAATCTGAAATGTTTTGCCCGATCCGGCTGATGCTTTATAGATTTCGAGTGAAGACATGAAAACAATTATAAGTTATGAGGTATAAGTTGAGATTCTAAGACAAGTGACTGTGTTTCAAATATCTTATTCCGCCAGCTTAAACCTGACGCGTAATATCCCGTTCTCGCACGAAGTTGAAACTAACTGAAAAATACCAATCTCCGAACTGTTCTTCACATGCGGGCCAATGCATGGACAGGCATCGTAATCGCCAACTGTCACAATGCGAACCTCTTCACCAGATCCTTCAGGCAAACGACTTAAGATAAACTTCTTAGATGCTTCTTCCAAAGTAAGAAAATGCTCCATTACCCCGAGATTCCGGCCGATCACTTCATTAACCTGTTTCGCCAATTCAAGCTCCTCAACAGGGGCGAGTGGGCGGTCAAAGTGGTAATCGCATTTTGATTTTTTCTTTTCGATATGACTCGAAAAAGACCTTTCGCAACCAAACATCCTCACCATCGTCTGATTAAGAATATGTTCTGCCGTATGCATTTGCGGATCGTAACTCTTCATGGTCTAAAATGATTTTTTATAAAAATAGGAATTTAATGCAACAAAGAAAATTTAACTTCGTCCTTTACTCAGAAAACAAATAAGT
>Ga0209123_1001514_pt1 | contig 22695 bp, 13 predicted proteins | sample BarGraIncu00431A_FD_184500 | JGI IMG/M metagenome (GOLD analysis project Ga0209123, IMG submission 184500) | Arctic peat soil microbial communities from Barrow, Alaska, USA - Barrow Graham LP Incubations 004-31A (SPAdes) (version 2) | ecosystem: Environmental > Terrestrial > Soil > Wetlands >...
GGAACTGTAAAACCGCCGCTTGGGGACTTTGGTGCGAGTTTCGCTCGCCATGGTGTGCATGATCTTCATCGTGCACACTGTCTCCGGAAATCAGCCTCTACTCAAGATGACTTGGCCGGACGCTTACCCTTGAACAGCGTGGTGGCCGATTGCAGTTTGATCAAATCGCCAAAGCGTTGCGCATCCAGATTCAGTCCCATCAGTATTTCGGGCGGACAATCAATTTCAATGGTGTGTTTCATGTGAACTCCGGGAACCGGTTGCGATATGATAATTCCATTTATACACAAGGCGACAGTAGATGGAGCCTGTTCTCATGCGGAACCGATGCACCACAATTGCACGCAATCAAACCCGCTCAAATAGCAGACTGGCGGCACGTTCCGACATGCAGCAGGCTACAACGTGAAATGGTTGCTGCGGGCCATCGCCCGTTTGGGCATCAGGGCACTTTTTTTGCGCCTTTTAAATTCAGTGCTTTGGCAACAACATGCCGCAGGACGTTCCTACTACGCGATGGGGCGATCATGGCTGGCTGCCATGATCAATTGGTCGAGCGACTCAAAGATCAAAGAATCGCAGAGGGCCACGATTTTTGGCTACGTTACGCCGGTCGGATGTTGAAAAATGAATTTTGTATGGCCGACTAAATAGCTTTGAGCGCCCTTCCTGAAATATCTAGATTGATATTCCCTCAATAATATTGCCCCGCCATGCTGACGCTCCGTGCCACGGCCTGCCGACAGTCTTTTCCCCCGAAGACTTGGCTCACGCCGAGGCAGGCGGTGACGGGGGCTCGTTCGCCAACCTATTGCGGACAAAAGCAACGTGCTCACGTAAGCCGTAGAACATATCGCCAAAGGATGCTGGAACCACAATTTGATTGACGCGGACTTCGATGCTGGCGATCTGGCGCAACAGGTCTGCTTTACTTTGAGATGTTTGCGCAACGAACACGTCGCGTTCAAGATCCAGTAAGACTTTGTACCAACGGTGAATCCTCGACTCAATGCGCCATCGGTAAATCGCTGGCGCAATCTTCAACGCCGGGACCAACAACAATGCGAGTGGTACCAATACAGCCAAAGCTCTGGCAATCAGACTTGCCAACCAAAAGGGGAAGGTTCGATAGAGGAACGACTTTCCAGATGCGTAATAGCGGGCTGCATCGGGGCTCAGGCGGAATTCATGGGCGAGTGGCACCGGGAACTCGCCACGTTTCCTGAATAAACCTGGACCGCCGTGCACTTCCCGCGCCGCCTCAAGCAGCAAATCAGACAAGGCCGGATGCAGGCTATCTCGTGCAATCAGTTCAACCGTAGGAGCTATCAGATTCAGATCTTCCGCGGGAATGTTCTTGCCGAAATCAAGCGAGCCTTTCGGCAATACCAATTTATTGAGATAGCCAATGCGCCGCACATAGGCATCGGCCTGGTCGAAATCAAAGAGGTGAATTTCCGGAGAACGCAGCAATGTCCGCAAAAGCTCGGACGAAGTTGAATCGCCCATGAGGAAAATGGCATCAATTACATTTACTTTCAGCTCCTTTTCCGGATCTTTTGCATCAACCTCGATGAACCGTGAGTCGCCCGTTGGCTCGATGCCGTTGGCTTTCAGGAGTTCCAATGCCAAAGTTCTCGTGCCACTGCCCTCTGCACCGATGTCAAGTCTGCCCCCTTGAAACTCTGAGAGCAAGTGCCTTACCTTTCCCCGATAGAAAACCAACAAAGGCTGGTGATTAACACTCCCAAGGGTCATCAACGCATTGACTTTTGTATCCTTGACTTCACCGCCAAGTACAAAGCCGATATCTGCGGTTGCATCCGGTGAGGTCAGTCGTTGAAGGTTTTCGGGGGAGCCATTCGATGACAAGATGTTCAACGTCACGCCGTCCTTGGCAAGGATCTTTTTGTATTTCTCGGCGTTGCGGTAGAAACTGCTTCCTACCGGTCCGGCAGTGATGGTCAGAGTGTTGGGAACTTCCATATGAATGAAAGCAAAGCCAGCCCAACCAGCAGCCAATGTAACTGTAAGAAAGACACCCACGTACACGGCTAATCCGCGCCTGCGCAATGAGTCAAATCTTGACATCAATCGGGAAAAATATGTTTTTGAGTCAATCAACCATTTCTCCACGGGATTCGGAATATTTGATAGTCAATGCCCTCCGCGAACAAGGCCGCGATACGCCCTGCCTGATATCGCTCTTTTTTGGTTCTCACTACCCAGAACGCTGCATTGCTGGAACCCTTCACATTCGGGGGAACGAGGACGCGTCATTTTTTGAAAATTCAAAAATTTTGATTTGGTATGCGTATAACTGGTTAGCTGGTTTTTAGTGTGCTTAAATTACAGGCAGTAACAAGTGACTGCGTTTCTGCCTGTAGCTGATTTAAATCTCAATCGACGGCACATCCGGGTTGTTCATATCGCCCATGAGTTTATCCACATCAGCCAAGGGTGACTCTTTGACGGGGATATGATCACACGGGAAAGGACAGTTAAGAGAGCATCCGCTTCCAGAATGGTTTTCCATCTTCTTCCATTCTTTTCGGTAGCGTTAATTGCTTTTGCTCCTCAATCGTACTAACGAACGGTTTGATATCCACTTCTATAGTCGGCACCTTTTCAAAGTGACTCGTACCTGCCGGTTGCAATTCGCGGAAATCAACATCAATGGTTTCGCCAGTTTCGTACCACTTCTTGAAGCGTTGATGCTTTTCGTGAAGTTCAACCATTTCAACTTCAATACCAGACAGCTGATTATTTAACACATCAAAGGATGGAAAGAACGTGGATGCAAAGTCTGAGCTGTCTATCAGGTTGACTATCTCGTTTTGTTGTTTTTCAAGGTTTTTGACCAACTGATCGATGCCTTCCTTGAACTTCGCTACACGCTCTTTTTCCTGATAACTATCCCATAATTCAAAGGCAATTCCTACGAAGGCAGCAGCACTGGCAAGTCCATTTGCTAACTTGGTTGCGCCCCAAGGCTTGAATTTGAGAAACTTGCTGATATCTGCTCCAAATATTTTTGCCACCGCATTGATCCCATCCCGAGCAATCAATACTGTTTGGTTGGTGATCACGCCAGGTTTTGCAAGGTACTTAATTCCTTGTTTTCCAACGGCAGTCACCATATCGTTAAAGTGATTGATTTCGTTGTTGATGTTTATCTGAATGCGGTTCAGATCCTGCACGATGCTATCGACTTCATCATTGAAGATTTCCTGAACGCGCTGGTTGATTAGGATTCCCTCACTGCCAATTTCACGATGTAGAAAATCGTCGAATGTTTCCACGCCCACGTTTTTCGCCTGCAGCTGTAGATCCTGAAAGTACCGAATGACTCTACCCCGTAGCACTACTTTTGAATTGTTGATCTTGCTGAAAACCCCTTGCAGTTCGAGAGACTGGTTTTCCTTGATCTTATTCATTCGAAAAGCCTCTTGCTGCAGGAGGTTATAAGCGGCCTTGGCCGCAGGCAACTGCTTGGAAATTACATCAGAGATGATGGTTTTCTTTGTCTCGTTGACAATAGCCAATGTTCCCCCATTTCCTTCAATCTTGGAGTTTGTAGCAAGTTGCAGATCTTTAATGCGTGAAATACGGCGAAAAGTATCCAGATGGGCAAGCCAGTGTTGAGCTCCCATATCAAACGGATTCGCCGAAACAGCAACAACAGAAACTTGAGCACGCTCTTCTGGCGTAAATGACAGCACGTGATCAAGTCTTTGCAATACCGAGTTTTTCTTGATCGCTAACTTCTCTTGAAAGTCGAGATCATCCTCAACGTCTGCCACCTCGTCAAATCGGCTTAACACAAATACCGTGCGTGGCAGCAGGTTCAAGGTGCGAAATAGCCACCGTAGGTCTTCAGCATGACTTTCTTTAATGGGGTTAGTGGAGTTCATGACGTACAAAACCAAGTGCGCTTCACTTACATAGCGTTTGGTGATGTCCTTGAACTTCTCTATTTCATCGGTGCTTGCATTGGTTTTTTCTTTGAAACCAAAAAGGCCTGGAGTGTCGATAATCTGTAGTCGGTTTTCAAAGTCATAGATACTCACCTCACTGGACGATTCTTGCTGACTGATGTTCATGCTCTGACGATCAAGTCGCTCAAGCCACGCTGCGGCAATTGATGTCTTGCCTTCCGAGAATCCTCCAACCAAAGCGACCTTCAATTTTTCATCCTTGACATTGGCAATGGCATTTTTGATCTTCTTCACCAACTCTGGATGAATACTGACACCTAGGTCCTCCCCATCGTGTACAAAGTCCACCAGTTGTTTCAAAATGTCGAGAGCTTGTTTCTTTTGCTCTTCAAAATATTCAAGTGTATTTTTCATAAATAAATTCAGATCAGTTTTCCACGCAGTTTGGCAACTTGTTTCATGGTTAAATTCAATGACTCGATGGTTCGCTGACTAGTAATAATGGAGGTATGAAGAGTAGTTTTTAATTTAGCGATTTCTAGATTTAGTTCAGTGCAAGCCTCGTTAACACTATCAATCAGTTTTTCTTCAATGGCATCGAAAATATTCTGTAAATTACTATCAGTAGATTTTCTCTGCTGTTCCTTTTTGTACTCAGAACTAAAAAAGCTCCGTACCGCTTTGTAAAAACTAAAAACCAAGCCAACTGCCCCAAGAATAGTAGCAGCTACCCACCCTACCGGGTTAGAAGCTAAAAACGCAGTCCAGACCAAAATTGCAGCACCACCAAATGAAGATATTAGTCCTGCAACATTAATTCCATTGTTGATTTTGAAATCGAATTGAAAATCATGATCGAACTGACTAAATTTATCATTAATATGGTATTTTAAAATATCATCCAAATTTTCTTGATGATTTTTTATTATTTTTTCAATTACGGCATTAAAAGAATTCAATTCTGATTGAAGTTTATTCCCTATCATCGGGCCAATGTCATTTTTCAACAATTCGATTTTCCCTTCCACACAGACTTTAAACTCATCGTTGCTAACATCCTGACTAACGTATTCATATATCTGATCTCTAATTTCAGATTTTTTCTCAGCAAGCCGATCACGTATTACGCTCTTCAACCGTTTGTCTGTACTTTCCAGTAGACTGTCCAACTGACTGTTTGTTGACACCACCTGCGGCTGCATTATTTCCACTGCCTTGAAAATGGTTTGGGACGCTTTTCTGAGAAAATCAAGACCATCATCTAGGCAACCTCTTATTTTCTTCAAGTTGGATTTTTCTATTTTGTTTTTATAGTTTTGAGAAATTTCATTCTTAATGAACTGAACAAAATTTACTAGCCCGCTTCGGTGCAATAATTCTTGTTCATTCATTGTTGCAAGAAACTTCTGCCTATTCTTATAGTTGTGGTTGATTGGCAGCAAACAGACACTGTGCGCATAAAAAGCTGGCATAGCACTCAAAATCATGCAACGCTGGTAGGCATCACTCAAGGACTCCTTTAAGGAGTCCTCCATAGCCTTAATGCTTTCTCGTTCACCATCATTTATTAACTCGTCGCCCTGCAAAGCCAATGGGTTAGTGATGCTCTTGTTGTAAATAGCCCAAACTTCGGTTTGCTTGCCCAGCTGTCGTTTGATTTTGTCAATAGTTCCTTCCTGTCCATCGCTTCCGGATCCTGGGGGAACGGCCTTGCGGGTCACGTAGAAAACGGCATGAGCTTTTTTAATAGCAGAGTCGATGGCAGTATTAACTTTCTTCTCGTTACCCTCAATGCCTGGTATATCGATAATTTGAAATTTCTGACCGTCTACTGTGAATGTGTAGATCTGATTGACCAGGGTGAAGTCAGATCGACCGTCTCCGATAATGATGCCATCCTGTAGAGGCATAAGGGCTTCATACGTCTTTTCCAGTTTTTTCATCGCGGCCTGTTGATCGGCCAGCGCTTGATGCAACAGCTGGAGTTCTTTTTCCTTTTTGCTCAATGTTTCCCGATGCTCTTCCTGCAGGTGAGCGAATTCTTTTTTTCTTTGAAACAGCTGCGACTCTTCTTCCAGCTTTACGATAAATAGCCACAATTTAGACCACCAAGGAAGTAACTCCTTTTTTTTTGCTATTTGCAACCGAAACTGCTCAATATTCTGAACATTACTTCTCTCTATTGAGGAAATTTTGTTTTGCAGATGTTCCAATTCCTGCATTTTTTCGTTCCGCGTGATCGTATGTTGTTTGATCAGGCTCTCTATCTTTTGCACATCTTCTGGACTGATGCTTATCTCTTGGGCAAGCTGATGAAACTTCTGCTGGCTTTCTTTTTTCTGCGATTCACCTAGAATAAGTCGAAGCGTTTCGATTAGTGTCGATTTCCCAGCATTCGTTTCGCCATAAAAAGCCAGCGTGAAACAATCCCATTCAGATGTGCTCTTGAGATCCTGTAGCTCATACTTGGTTTTTTCGCTGTATTTCGAGAGAAGCTCATAGGCTGTTTCGCGCGCCTGTGCCAATGGGCTTTCCGCATGTTTTTTATTCTCATAGATCATTACCTGCTGGACGGCTTCATCTATTAACTTGGTAATTGTGTTGTAAAGACTGCTATCTACTTTTGTCTTTATTTCAGATGGAACGATTTGGAGTTTGGTTTCTTCGTGCTCTAGTTCGCAGACTTTGGTATTTTTGTTGGTCATGTTGAGTGTCATTAAAAATAGGCTTAAAAATGTCCGGCGGGTTTATACCCGCAGACGATGGAGGATTTCAGTGCTCTCAGGGCTTGATTTATCACTGCTTTCCCAAATACTCCCCCAACCCTCGCTCCATCTCCGCCTGCACTCCCTCCGGGCTAATAATGCGGATGTCCGGTATCCACTGCCGCACGGTAGGTAGAATCTGGTTCACGTGGGCAACTTTGCATGAGACTATGAGCCCGCCGTCTTCCAGCTCTTTTTCAATGACCTGATTGGCCACCAGCTTGCGGCGACGAAAGTAGTTGGCAGCAAGGCCGGATACCTTGAGAACCACCTCCTGTTTTTTTGCGTTAAGCCAAATATCGTCTTCGTCTAGCAGGGTTTTGTTGATCGCCGGATCGGGCGTGAATGTGGTGTGGGTATCCACTTGCAAACGGTCAATCTTGACCAAGGTGAACGCCTTGAGCTGTTCGCCGTCATTTGCGGCCAAGTACCAAATGCCGTTATGGTTGACCAGTTTGTAGGGCTGCACGTTGCTGTAGCTTTTGATGCCTTCTGGCTTTTGGTAGGTGTAGCAAACGGGATGCTGGCTGACGATGGCGTCTTCAAGCAAACCAAAGAGCACGTCCTTTCCGCCTAAATCCTCATACGCAGTACCCTTGACCAGCCAGGCAGATTGCATGCGGGTGTCCAGCAGCTCACGAATGAAGTCATCATTTAACGAGGGGAACAAGCCTTTGACCCCAGCCAGGGCGGCAAAGCGGTCGATGTCGCGCAGATTAATTTTGCCCAGCAGGTGCATGGGCAGGCTGTACAAACCGTCTTGCTTCTGTAGATTCAGAAAACCAAAACGATCATTTAGGTCACGCTGAATGGCTCGCAGCGTGACGTTAAATTCTTGTGCCAGCGCTTTAGGGCTGAGTTTCTCACCCCGGTTAAGCTTGCGCAGTATGTGCACAAGACGCTGCCCATAGCTATCTTTGTCACTCCCTGACATGTTTTACTTTCTTTTTTGTAATTGGATGTGACTTTAACGGATGGCAATGCCAATTCATGTCGTTTTTCTATTCAGGCAAAAATAATCCTTTTTTGATGCTGCGCGGGTCCAGCAATTACCATTGCCAATGGCTTCGCATTGGTGTGTTGTGAGAGAGGGCCACCGGGTTGATGGGGCAGCCGCCATGGGCTAAATGGTTTTGGATGAGGCTCCACCAAAGAGTCTAGCCAATGAAAAAGTGTTGACGGGTGAAGTCACCAGTTTGTCGCAACCGCATTTTCCGCATGCATTCGGCGGGCATTCCATCAACACATCGCTTTTTGGGGCAAAGGTTTTTTTCCATCCACATTGTGGGCAGCGGTACAGGGTTGGGGTGGGGCGAATGGGCATGGCTTTACTTTCAAGACTTGATTGGAGTGAGTTGGCTTTTCTGGTGCCAATCTTCTACGAGAGCTTAAAACTTCAGTACGACAGGCTATGTCGTTTTGTCGATTAAATTTGAACTGAAATGCTCAGGCATTTGCAAAGTCGTCGTGTGTAGTCACGTTGAATCTGCACGGGATGCTGGAAAAACAGTTTGTGAAAAATAATTCCTCTGAATTTTAAATACGACACAGCCTGTCGCCGCGCTTTGCGAAACTGAAGGCTCCAAATCGTTAGTAACCAACCAAGGAGCTAGGAATGAAAAACTCACTGACCCCCGCGTCGTCTTCTGCAGCTGTCGCGCGTCAAACCTCCACGATTACAAAGGTGACGGCTCTCACGCCGCTGTCCATCACCAGCACGGGCAATCGCTTTGCCTCGGCTGATGAACAATACGATGCGCACCACGCCTTGTTGAATCTGGGCGAAGATTCGCTCGCCAAAATGATCAAACTAGGGCAAGCGCTGGATGCAAGCAATGCCACCGCCAATGATCCCTACTGCCCACTGGTTGTTACCGATTTCAGCAACGTTGGTGAACACAAAGTGCTGTTGGTGCCACTTGGCGTGCATGAAGTACCCGTGAAACTGTTGCAGTCAGGCTGCTTTTTCATCGGCATGCCTGGCGGTAACAAGCCAACACTGATATTGGCTGATGTCAAATCCACCGACGTACTCAACCGCGATAACAGCGAAAGCACCACGATCTGCGTGGCCGACTGTGTGACCAGTAAATTTTCAAAAATACGCTTGGATGCACCCACCCCCACGGTGCTGGAGGTGTACCGTGGCAATATGAATCAGTTTTCAGACTTGTTCTTTGACGTGGACTTTTCCAGCAACGTGGATGCACTGAGTATTGAGTTTTACGCCTTCTACAAAGGTCACTCATGGGCGCTGAAAGCTTACGGCGAACAGTCCTGCCGCAGCCGCAACGCTTTGGAGGCCTCCCTTGACGGCCTGCACACCGGCGTACTCAACACCATAGACAACATCTTCCGACCATTGGTGGCCGTGGGCTACAAGCTGGATGCTCTGCTGGGGTTGATGAAATAGTGCTCTTGCTAGCCAAGCTGCTCGTTAAATTTTTGAAGCGCTTTTGGGGGCTTATCTTGCTGCTTATTTTGCTTGATCGGTGGTTCTAAACCACCGATCAAGCATTGGAAAGCAATGCGCCAGGCGCCAATGGCGAACTCGCCCGTAGCCTTTCATACAAGCCCGAGTGGTTCAGCAAAATATCCAATAAACCATGCATCACAATCGGCGAATTCAGCGCTTGCGTACTCAGGGTGGTATGTGCGTCATACGACTCAATGATGGCGTTCTGCAGCTCCGTCTTCAGATCCGGTGAATTCGCGAACTGCTCTTTGGTGTTATTCGCAGCTTGTTGCTGCAGCGTAGTGGATTCGGCCACCTTGCCCAAAATGGTGCCATTCACGTAGCGCAGCTTATCCTGCTCGCTGGTGTCATTTCCAAACAAGTTGTTGAGCGTTTCGATCAACACCGCCATGTACACCTTTTGCTGCTCTTGCACGCTGCCGCTACCTGCCTCGGTGATGGGGGCCAGTTTGGGTGTTTCGCCATAACCAAGGGGTAGGGCGCGGCTGCCCTGGTCTTTCAGATGGTGATGCGTCAGCACCACCTTGGACAGATCAATGCCAGTACGCTCGCGGCCAAACTCCAGCAGGGGAAGCAGGCGCTTGTAAAAGATGGCGCGCTTCTCGATGGCGGTGTTGCCGTAGTCGAAGATTTGCGACAGGAAGGTGTACAGGCGCAGGTAAGCGCCCATGTCGCCCTTGAACAAGACCAGCGCGTCCAATTCGTCTTGGGCTGCCTTGATCGCTTTGTCATCCTGCTTGTCTTGCGCCAGCTTCAGTGCCGCCTGGGCGGCCTGATAACGTTTCATCACACGGTCCTGCACGGGATCGAGCGCATGGATCAGCTCACTCTGTTTGGCGTTGGGGTTGAGCTCCACCGCCACCACCTGGTCCACCTCAAAGTCGTCGTAGTGGCCAGCGGCATCGAGCTTGGCACGCAGGTTGTAAACCAGATTCGGGTCGGTCGTGGCTGACAGTTCGGCGGTGGTGTGGTACGCCTTGAAGGACGCCAGCACTTCTTCGGGGTCATTGACGAAGTCCAGCACATAGGTGGTGTCTTTGCCGGGGTGGGCTCGGTTCAATCGGCTCAGGGTCTGCACAGCCTGGATGCCAGCAAGCCGTTTGTCCACGTACATGCCGCACAGCAGCGGCTGGTCGAAGCCGGTCTGGAATTTGTTGGCCACCAGCAAGATTTGATACTCGTCGCCCTTGAAAGCTTCGCGGATGTCGCGGCCCTTGAGTTTGGTGTTCAGCGCCGGGCTGTTTTCGGTGAAGCCATCCGGGCCAGAGTCCGGGTCGCTGACCTCACCCGAGAAAGCAACCAGCGAGCCGATGGCGTAGCCATGCTGCTTGATGTACTGCTCGATGGCCAATTGCCAACGCACGGCCTCTAACCGACTGCCAACCACCACCATCGCTTTGGCCTTGCCCGACAGCAGAGGCGCCACGAACTCGCGGAAGTGCTCCACAACAATCTCAACCTTCTGCGCGATGTTGTACGGGTGCAGCCGAACCCAGCCCATGATGCCCTTCATGGCGGCGCTGCGTTCCACCTCTTTTTCGTTCAATTCCTGGCCGTTGTGGGCCAGCTTGAACGCTAGGCTGTAGGGCGTGTAGTTCTGCAGCACGTCCAGGATGAACTTTTCTTCAATCGCCTGACGCATGGAATAGACGTGAAACGGTCTTGGAACGTTGTCGGGTGCCGGTTTGCGCGTTGGGTCTGGCCGGGTGCCAAACAATTCCAGCGTCTTGTTCTTCGGGGTAGCGGTGAACGCCACAAAGGTGATGCCACCCTCATCGGCGCGCAATGACATCTGCGCGGCCAGAATGTCTTCGGTGCTGACTTCGCCGCCGTCGTTGAGCTCTTTCAATTCTTCCGGGCTGAGCACGGCTTTCAGCTTGGAGGCGGCTTCACCGGTCTGGGAGCTGTGGGCCTCGTCGGCAATCACTGCAAAGCGCTTGCCTTCGGTGGCGGCCAGCTTGCGCACGGCTTCCAGTGCAAAGGGGAAGGTCTGAATGGTGCAGACCACGATTTTCTTGTCACCTGACAGGGCTTCGGCCAAGGCGGCGCTCTTGCTGCCATCGGTATTCTTGATGGTGGCGACCACGCCGGTGGTACGCTGAAAGTCAAACAGGGCTTCCTGCAACTGGGCGTCAATTACGTTGCGATCCGATACCACCAGCACGGTGTCAAACACCTTCTTGGCCTGCGCATCATGCAGTTCGGCCAGAAAGTGCGCAGTCCAGGCGATGGAATTGGTCTTGCCGGAACCGGCCGAATGCTGAATCAAATACTTGCCACCGGGGCCGTCCGCCAGCACGGCCACTTGTAGTTTGCGCGTCACATCCAACTGGTGATAGCGCGGGAAAATGATGCGTTCAAGCTGTTTTTTCTTGTCGCGCTGGGCGATCAGGTAGCGTCCCAAAATCTCCAGCCAGCTCTCGCGCGCCCACACTTGCTCCCACAGATAGGCGGTGCGGTGACCACCGGCCGGGTTCACCGGGTTACCCGCAGCGCCTTCGTTACCGAGGTTGAAAGGCAGGAACACGGTGGCCGGGCCGTTCAGTTTGGTCACCATGGCCACTTCGCTGTTGCTGACAGCGAAGTGAATCAAGGCACCTGCAGGGAACGACAGCAGCGGTTCGGCGGCTTGGCCTTTGGGCTTGGGGTGGCGGTCAAAGCGGTATTGGTCGATGGCGTCGCCAATGCTTTGCGTGAAGTCGGTTTTGAGTTCGACCGTGGCCACCGGCAGGCCGTTGAGAAACAGTACCAGGTCGATGCTGTTTTCGCAATGGAGGGAGTAGCGCACCTGGCGCACCACGCGCAGACGGTTGGCAGCGTAGCGGGCCAGGATGTCGGGGTTGATGGCGAGTGCCGGTTTGAACTGCGCCAGGGTCAAAGGGGCTTTCAGGCCCAGCAACTCGATACCGTGGCGAAGCACATCGAGCGTGCCGCGCTGTTCAAGCTGGTCGCGCAGGCGGGCCAGCAGGGTGTCGTCGGCTTTGCTGCCGTGATTTTTAGTCAGGACTTCCCAGGCTTTGGGCTGAGTCGCCTGCACCCAGGCCAGCACATCGGCGGGGAACAGGGCACGGGCGCGGTCATAGCCAGCGGCGTCGCCGTCGGCATAAATCCAGCCGTTTTGTGACAGGTGCTGGCAGATTTCGTTTTCAAAACTAATTTCTTTGTGCAGGCTCATCAGCCCTCCCTTGGGGGTTTTGTTATCCGTGGCGGCCAGTGTTTGGCTCTTGCTATGTGAGAAATAAGGCTCTAGCCCAAGTGCAGTATGCGCAAGTAGCTATTGAATTCATAGTGACTCTACTGTACCTCGCACATCAATCTGGCCGGTGACAGCAGCTGAGATCAGCGCGGTGCGGCGTTCTTGCAGCAGGTCGATGGCGCGTTGGGCTTCGGAGGTGAGGGTGTCGAATTTGGTTGATTCGCTGGCAAGGAAACTCACAATTGCCTGCTGCTCGTCGATTGAAGGAACCACACAAAAGAAGCCCTTCATGGCCGATTGAGGAAGGTTGTTGGCAAGCCCATCCGCGCCACTGATAGCACGTTCAATCTGTGAGCGCATCACGCGAGAATTGAAGACGGCCACGAAAAACTTTCGGTCAATGCTCGGCTCCGTGTAAATGCGAAAGATCTTGTCCGACAGCATTAGCTTCGGACGCGTTGCGGTGATGTATGCGGTCGAACCAACAAGCTCCGGTGAACCGCTCGCTCGTGACATAAGGACATCACCTGCGTGAATCTCATACTCAGGAATCGGGTCGAGTGTCTCCGGGAGTGCCTTGTTTTCCTGCTCCACAAACACACCGCGATTTACGCATCCAGATTTCACGACGCCCCATTCATCGGGTTCTGCCGGGCGACCGAAACAATCGGGGCTCCAACCTTGCTCAATTCGCCGAACTACTCGACGAACTGAAGCTACGGTCCAATGCGCCGGTACATCCCCCAGCCATTCGATACCGGACGGCTTCATGGGGACGTCGGGGTTCAGGCCTTGGGTGACTGCATGTGAGATGACGGCCTGGCGTTTTTCTTTCAGCAGCGCCGTCAGCCGCCGCTGCTCTGCCACCAGTTCATCAATCTTTGCGGTTTCGCGGTCCAGGAAGGAGGCGATTTGGGTTTGTTCGGTGAGGGGTGGAAATGCGACACGGTGACTACTCAAAGCACCCTTTGTCATACTGGGGAGTGCGGTATTAGTTGAGTAATAGTCAAACGGTATGGTCAATGCCAAGTAATACGTGAATCTACCGGACACTTCAGGACTGATCTTTGTCCAATACATCGTGTCCACCGTCCAAAAGCGGCCAGTAATGTGTAACGGCTTATCGATGGTTCCTTTGCGCCCAAGCAGTACCGATTCGCCGTCGTACAGAAATTCTGAAGCGTAAGTGAATACACCACCAGATCCGAGGACGGGATAGCCTTCTGCTTGTTCGACGTGCTTATGGTCCGATCCATTTTGAATGTCTACGAACTGCTTGAACTGAACGACCGCCCAATGCGCCGGCACCTTCCCCAACCACTCGACTCCACTGTCCTTGTGCTCTGGGTAACGCGGGAAACTCATGATTCAGACTCGCTGGAACTCAGTCCTGCCAAGACCAGCTCGCGTAGCAGTGCATGGTCAGCGCGTTGAACGCAGTCGATGGACGCGCGAATGTAATTGTTGTCCACCTCTGGGTCGTCGCGCAGTGCGAGTCCGTAGTTGATGGGGCCATACCCGTTGGCAATGGTGATCAGGTCAAAAAACAAGCGGGTAATTCGCCCGTTGAGTTCATAAAAAGGATGCAGGGCGATCAACTCGCTTTGGTAGTAGGCCAAACGGTCGGCAAAACGGTCTTGGGGTCCGCGTGCAGCACCGCGCAGAAAGTCTTCTTTTTCCAGTTCGCGGAAGATGCGGCGCGCTTCGTTCTGCAAAAACGTGGCACGGCAAAACATGGTGCCGCCTTTGACCATGTCTTGCGTGCGGTACTGGCCTGCCCAGGCATACAGAGAGTCAAACGTGCGCTGGTGCAGGGATTGAAAATAGGCTTCGTCAAACCGGGTGCCGGTCGTCAGCTCGGATACAAAGGCTTGGTACGCCTGTTGCAGCAGCTGTGCCTCTATTTCGTGGAGAATTTCGGCGTCGCCGATGTTCAGCCGATTGATGGGAAGGTCGGTCCCCGGCTGGTAGATGTCACTTTGTTGGAACTGATACTTTGACACGCTGTTGCTCCATCAGTGCTTTGGCTTGGGCCTGAATCTGGAGCGAAGGGCTGGGGCGGTAGCCTTCAATGCGCATGGAAACGCGCACAGCCTGGTCAAGACGTTTCTGGAGTTGCTGCGTGACTTGCATGGTAGGCCCCTTGGTAAAAAGTAACACACCAGTTTAAGGGTGCGCTTGCGCGTAGAGCCTTGGTGGGTTTTGTTGTGGTCAATTTTAATCATTTGTGGGGCTGCGACCAACAAGAATGTTGCGTTTTCCATCATGCTGTCAGCCCGCCAATCATGTTCAAAATTCGGTCGGTCACGCCTTTCAGCTCGGCATCAATCTCAGCCAGCGGGCGCGGTGGCTTGAAGACGTAAAAGTGGCGGTTGAACGGAATTTCATAACCAATCTTGGTTTTTTCGGTGTCGATCCAGGCATCTGGCGCATGGGGCAGCACTTCGCGTTTGAAGTAGGCAGCAATGTCGTCGCTAAGCGGCACGTTTTCGGTGTCGCGCAGGCTGCTGTCGGGCATCGGCTTGCCTTTGCCTTTACCCTTGGCCCCCAGCACAATCTGGCCTTTGTCGTCACGCTCGGGCCGCTCGACAGTGATGGTGTGATAACCAAAGGCGTCATTGGCAAAGATGCGGCTGATCGGCACGCCGTCGCGGGTCAGCTCTTCAAAGTTGCCAAACAGACGGGTGATGTCGTCAATGTGGGCCGGGCTGAGTTCCTTGCGCTTGCTGCCCAAGCTCTTGCGCATCTTTTGCCAGAAGCTGCTGGCGTCGATCAGTTGCACCTTGCCTTGGCGTGCTTTTGGCTTGCGGTTGCTGACGATCCAGACATAGGTGCTGATGCCGGTGTTGTAAAACATGTCGGTCGGCAGGGCAATGATGGCTTCGACCAGGTCGTTCTCCAGCACGTAGCGACGAATCTCGCTCTCGCCACTGCCAGCGCCACCAGTGAACAACGGTGAGCCGTTGAGCACAATGCCAAAACGGCTGCCACCATCCACCGCTGGGCGCATCTTGGCGATCAGGTGCAGCAAGAACAGCAGCGAACCGTCGCTGACACGCGGCAGACCGGGGCCAAAGCGGCCGTCAAAGCCTTGTTGCTCGGCCTCTTTGCGGATTTCCTTTTCGATCTTCTTCCACTCCACGCCAAACGGGGGATTGGACAGGCTGTAATCGAACACCTTGCCATTGAGGCCATCGTTGGACAGGGTGTTGCCAGAAATGATGTTGGCAATGTCCTGCCCCTTGATGAGCATGTCAGCCTTGCAGATGGCGTAAGACTCGGGATTCAGCTCTTGGCCGTACATGACCAGACGGGCGTCGGGATTCAGGCTGGCCAGGTGTTCACCGGCCACACTCAACATGCCGCCAGTGCCAGCAGTCGGGTCGTACAGGCTGCGCACCACGCCGGGCTTGGTCAGGGCCTGGTCGTCTTCAATGAAGAGCAGGTTGACCATCAGGCGAATGACCTCACGTGGCGTGAAGTGTTCACCAGCGGTTTCATTGGAGAGTTCGGCAAACTTGCGGATCAGCTCTTCAAACACCGCGCCCATTTCGGCGTTGCTGACCACATCCGGGTGCAGGTCGATGGTGGCGAACTTTTCGGTGACCATGTAAAGCAGGCCAGACTTGGCCAGCTTGTCGATCTGGGTGTGGAACTCGAAGCTCTCAAAGATGTCTCGTACGGCCGGGCTGAAGGCCTGCATGTACGCACGCAGGTTTTCACCAATGTGGTCCTGGTCGCCCATCAGCTTCTTCAAATCCAGCGGCGAGGTGTTGTAGAAGAACTGGCCGGATTTTCGCAACAGGAAGGGTTCGGCATTTAGACCAGTGGCTTCGCGGGTGGTTTTTTCTGCCAGCACGGCGGCTTTGGTCGGCTCCAGCACGCAGTCCAGGCGGCGCAGCACAGTGAAGGGCAGGATGACTTTGCCGTATTCGGATTGCTTGTAGTCACCGCGCAGCAGATCGGCGACGGACCAGATGAAGGAGGAGAGGTTGGGATTGGTGGTGGCCATAGTTGTCGTTCTGGTGCGGGTGCCGCCGGTCCCTATATTGAGTTGAGGTAATGGCAGTGTGACAGGCCGCAGGGGAAAATTCGTTATGAGGCTGATCTTACACAGTGGCGCTGAGGCTTATTTCCAATGACTGGCGCGATCCTCGATCCGTTAATCTTCCACTTGCAAGGCAAGTTCACTCTGCAGCTCCAGCAGCATCACGCCCGCTTTTGCATATTTGAAGCCCACACAGTAAATGGCTCTCAGGCCTGCCAGTGACGCAGCCACTACCAAGGGGCAATGTGCCAAGTATTCATCAATGCAAGGTAACTGAAGGCGTCAAACCAGGTTCATTTAAGTGGTTTTGATTGTTTTGAATGAGCATTCCACTTCGCATTCTTGGACGGCCACGCTTTTTTCCGTTCAGTGGCTTGGCTACCGACTTCAGAAACAAGCGGTGTTTGCGTGGAACGACCCAGCGAACGTAATAGTCCGGCTTGCACAGATAGGCAATTACCCGTTCTTTTAGATTCTTGACTTTATGTGCGTCATGCGCATACACATCGCCTATGCCACAGGTTTCCGAAGTCTTGTCGATTCTCTGGTTGGAGTTGTGAAAACTTCCCCGGCCATGAGTCATCTCTGTGCTCCAGTATTTGCCCAAGGCATTTGCGATCACGATGTCATTGCACAGTTTCGTGCCGTTTAGTATTAGCAGCACGTGATGGTGAATGGATCGCTTTAAGGTAAATTCAGTCTTGACCATGTAGCCTAGCAATGCTTCATTTTTGATCAGCGTGGGTAATTTTCGCAAAAACCCTTCACGATGTTCAAAGCATTCATCCATGGTGACAGATAAATATCCATCTTCTGCCCATTGGTACTTCTTGCAATAGCTTAAATCCAAGCGAATTACGCACAGACGGTTATGCTTTTCCAAGAGAAAGTCAAGCCATCTAAATCCACCCTTTTGGTTCTTCAATGAAGCCTTGGTATGTTTTCTACGCTTGGTTTCAAAATCAGGACTGCTTAATTCCAGTCGTATGTCGTTTACACACGAATTTAAACAATCGCAAATGCTTTGCAACATTTCAAGGTTAAAGCCATCGAGGTGATGACGTTTTAAGTCAATTAGCTGATGCTTTTCTAGGAGAATTAGAAATGCCGATACCTCAGGTGGGTAAGATTGATTAGCGGCCAATGCCGGTAACTGTCGAACACAGGTGAGTATCAAATCCAAAAACTGCTTTCCAAAGCCTTGAGGTTGCACTTTCCAAGCAGAGCACTTAGGTGTACCAGTTTTAACTATGGAAAACAAAACCTCTTTAGACTTGGCTATACCAAGCAAATCAGTCTGAATACCATTTATGGATTCTAGGATAGCATAGCCAGATACATCAAGTTCAACTAGATTATCATCACTGTATTCACATGATGATTGCAGGAGATCGATCTTGAATGGAAGGTCTGATATCTCTATGCTGTCATGAGTATCAAGATGAGTAGTTAATCTATTAGCTTGTTGTATAGCTGTATTTATTCCATGTTCTTGGTAGAGTATGTTATTCATTGATCTATCCATGCTTGTATCTTCTTAATACATTCTTCTATATATTGAATTAACTCCTGAATTGTGGGTTACAAAGATTCGTAGAGTCTTGGGACTGGAATTGTGTGAAATTTATCGAAATTGCATGAGAATATATGGATTATTGATTAAATTGACGGTTAATGTTTCTTTGATAGTTTGAAAAGTTAGTTACATAGAAATGGATAATTCCAAGATTTTTAACGTAGGTTTTCCTTGAATCCATTTTCTGTAGCAACTTTTTCGAAAAATTGACGGCAATGAGCTGCTATTCGACGCGAATCGCGTCGAATAGCAGCATGTTTGCGAGGTGTATGTTACTTTTTTCAGTACGTCAATGGCGGGCTTGACGGGAAACTAACGCCAGAAAGGTCTGACATTTGTAATATATCTAAATTTTGCAGATTTGCAAGACTGTTGTTCATATGACAATTAGCTTGATTCATCCCCTGATGCGTGAGTCCTACATGCTGGGTACTTCTTCCCGACTGTTGGAGATGGTGGATCGCACCTTGTTGTTCCAATAATTGAAAGGCTGCCTCACGTATGTCCTTGCACTTCCTGGTTATTGTGTTTCCGTATCGCGCTGCCCTAATTTTTTGATAAAACAGTGTCGGGCATTTTGAATACCACTTTTGCATGTCCCGTAGGATAGATTTGGCTGCTTCCTCTATCTGATTGTGCAGTGGTATTTCACCCAGTAATCTCTTAAACTCCTCCATGTACATTGTGCAAATAAAAATAGCACGGTTTGTTATGTCCAAAGAAATATTGCCACTGTAACCTTCAAAAACATGCATGACGGCCGCCATGCGTGCTGCGTTCTCAGTCATTTTCCCGGCTGCACCGGATACATCTTCTAAATAACCTCCCATGCCAATATGACTTTCCAAGGTGTTGGAAAAATTGATAATCTCCTTGCGCGCATCGGGATCAAAGCGCAATACTGTTGGATTCCTTAGTCGCTCTGATGTCGCCATCTTCATCAATTCCTTCATGCGCGATTCATAAGGCTCGATGCTTAAGCTGTTTTGAAAATCAGGGATTTCAAAGCGTGTGCCCTTTGTGGATGGCGGATGGCAAATGAGAAATCGTGACATGAGACCTGTCGCCAACCATTCACGACCTTTTGCAGCCATGAATTCCTTGAAAATATCAGGCTGAACGGCAATGGACAGGACGATTTTTGGATGTGGAATGTAAACTGACCCCGCTGTTTTGGTTTCGTATTGAAGCGCTGATCCTGACCATGCATCGGCAATCTCGGGAGCGTGGCGGGCCATCGCTGATTTGAAAAATGCACCACCTTCACTGATGATCCAGGCACCAACCCCACCTTGCTCCTGCAAGATGGAGATGGCTTTTTCAAAGGTGGACTGACTTATGAAGAATCGCAAGGGTGCTTCAAGCACCGGTTCATTTGTAGCAAGCTCTCGCAAATCGGTTTCGTACTGAGTTGTACTCTCTTCTTTGGCGATTGCCTTTTTGATTTTCTTGTACAAGAGGTTCACCTTTTGGTTGTGTACCTCCATCAAGACCCGGTGGTGTTTTTTTTTCACTTCATATTCAGCTTGCGATTTCAACTCTTCATCGCGCATCACTTTGGTGATTGCTTTTTCAACCGACGATTTGCGCTCGCTCACGTCCGCAATGATGAGTGTTGACAGCCCAACCGGATAAACCAAACCTGGCTGACGCTCAACGACATAAAAGCGCTGAATGAGGCTGGAGATCGTTGATAGCAAAATGGAAACATTCATTGCTTCTGGTGAGTGGATATATGAACCCAATGCATGTAGCGCTTGCCCCAACTGATGCGGCAATGCCTGTTCCAATTTGGTGTATTTGAAGTTTGGCTGCATGAGAACTTTGCAGCTATCGGGGGTAGTTACTGCCATTTATGCCACCTTACGGTTTTCAGCTTGTGACAAGAGCCAAGAATCAATTTCACTTTCTAGCCAGCCAACTGAACGACTTCCAAGGGGAATTTGTTTTGGGAAAGTTGGGTCGAAGTAGCGACCTTTTTGCAATTTTGCATATAGCGATGAACGAGAAATATCAAGTTTCTCTAACACTTTCTTTAATCTAAGAATGCAAGTTTTCTTTTCTGACTGAATGCTGTTAAATGTATTCATGGGACTATCCTGACGAGGATGGTGCGAAGCCAGATTTCTAGCCGTGGCCGTGTATCGCAATCTGACTGCGCACTGTTTAGTAAATTGTAAAAACCCTTCCTCAGTTCGTTCACGGCGTAGTCCTAAGCGCCTTGCCTTGCGTGGACTTGCCGATCAACGACCTCGCGGGAGCAACGAGATCAATGACCAGTCTGCCCTGCTTCTGTCAGCGCTCGTGCAGATCCGAACGCATGAACCCCATACTAAATTTTGGAGCGCTTTTCATGCAAGCGCGATGTGGGCGTATTCATCAACGACCGCTCAAAGCGTACTGCGTGATGCCCATAGGCAAGTCATCAGCTGTTGCTCAAGAGCAAACGGCGCTGATGCTAATGTTGAAAAGCAACCAACAACCGCTCAAAGAGCACTCGGCGTTGATGCCTCTATCAAGTTCAATCACTGCGCGAGGGCGCAAGGTGTTGATTTATGTATTGAACCAATCTCTTTCACGGAAAACCGCAATGGACTGTTGTTCGGTATTTGTAGCACTTGCTATATGCAAACTACGGCTAATCTTTTGTCTAGATTGCCTTGCGTAATGAATAAATCAAAGAACTGGCACTGGAACACGCCCAGATACATGCCACTGCGAACGATCCCTTCTAAAGTACAGATTCCGATTAACGAGCTGTCGACACTCTCCGAGTTCTGCGATCCAATCTTCCAATTTAACCGCAGTGAAGTGATCTTATCAAAATCGTGATGCCTATGGGATATTCCCTTTCGTCCAAAGACATCCCAGGGCGTTCATCGTACATTTTGAAACACCTTTTTTTCAATGCTTAAGTTGGGTCAACTCATCCAACCTACGTCCGAGTGCTTCAAAGGCTTTAGCCTGCTCGGTTTCACGACGGTCACGTATATAGACTCGGGTGACACGGCTTTGAATCATGTGGTTCAAGCATTCGTCGATCACATCGCTACTGGTACCCAAGCTGGCCATCAACGTTGCGGCAGTGCGGCGCAGATCATGGGCCGTCCATTTTCCGCCTTGCAGCATTAGCGAATCGGTGGCAGCTGTTCGGTTTTTCAGGCGTTGTTCAATTGTGCGCTGCCGATCTGAGAGCTGCTTACCGAATGACTTGACACAAACTGGGGCCGTGCTTTTCGTGTTGGGGAACACCCAGGGCACAGCCTCCCTAAATCCTTCGAGTGCAGCAAACTTGCTGAGTGCAAATTCACTCAGATGGATGGTGTGAGGACGCTGGTTTTTGGTGTCAGGCAGATGCCAGGTTCTGGCCTTGCGATCAATGTGTTGCCACTGTGCATTCATAAGTTCACCTACCCGGCAACCTGTGGCGAGTGTGAGCCAGATGGCGAGTTCACTGCGCTTACCCATGTTGGCATGCGGTAACTGCCGGGCCAAATCCGAGATTTCATCAGGTGACAAGACCCGCTCACGTTCAGTTTCTGCACCACCGGCCTGGCGCTTGGTAATCGTATCGAGTGGGTTGCGCTCCACGATTTCCCGCGCGAGCGCAAAATGGAACATTTGCTTCAAGTCAGTCAACAGCACATTGCAGGTGCGCAGTTTGCCTTCAGCCTTGACCGCGTCGAGTATGGCAAGCAGGTCCGCTTTGCGAACATCAACTGCAGCAGTGTCGCCGAGCGTTGGAAATATACGACGCTCGAATTGCTCCCGGCTGTACTGTCCTCCATCCTTTCGACCGCTGCGCTTGCCATCGGCGCGAAGGTGGGGTGTCAATTCTGTCGACGCCCAACGGTCAAAAACTTGCCGAATGGTTAATCGACGTTGCTGTTCCAGTTCTGCCTTTTGAGCATCGCGGTTAGCCTGCAATCGCTGTGTTTCTTCTGCTGCAATCTTGTCTGACTCTGTTCTGGCGAAGTGGCTACGCAAGTCTTTAATGCCGGACTGGTAAATTTTTGACCATTGACCTGCTATGCCCCGAGCTTCTGCCAACCTGAGCCCGGCGCGGCCTTTGGGATCGTAGGCCCCGATGGGCAGAGTGTCGCGCGAGCCATCGCTGGTGGTATAGCGAAAATAGAAGGCGCGCTCACCACGCGGGGTAATACGTCCCAAGAAGCGACCGGCGCCCCGAGGACCATCTTCTGTAAGCCAAAGATCTCCAGCGGTTGCGGCGGCCTGCATTTGTTTGTCTGTAATCACACCCATAAGCTACCCCTTGTATCAATAAAAATGTCAATTCCTGGTTGCCGTTCGGTTGCCGTTTCTCGTTGACTTTGATTGTATCGGGTTGGATGTTGTTGGATGACATTGTTCAGTAAGTCATTGATTTACAATGAAAATATACTGTTTTATAAATCTCCTTGAACAGTAAAAAATGCAGGGTGTATTGAATGGGGTGCAAGGGGTAGAAGGTTCGAATCCTTTCACACCGACCAGAATTGACAGGGAGTAGCCGGCAAGTGCCTGCTAATCCCTTTGTCGTTATGGGGCTACGCGCGTTCGTAATATTGCAGCCTTCACCAGAGGCAGTCGGTCGTTGCCAAAATACATATCGTCGCCCAAGTAGATCGTGGGCGAGCCAAATCCGCCGCGCCGGATCACTTCTTCTGTGTTGGCTTTGAGTTGCTCCTTGATAGCG
>Ga0209123_1001515_pt1 | contig 22694 bp, 17 predicted proteins | sample BarGraIncu00431A_FD_184500 | JGI IMG/M metagenome (GOLD analysis project Ga0209123, IMG submission 184500) | Arctic peat soil microbial communities from Barrow, Alaska, USA - Barrow Graham LP Incubations 004-31A (SPAdes) (version 2) | ecosystem: Environmental > Terrestrial > Soil > Wetlands >...
CTTCATAAGAATATTATATAGTGTGATTTTTATAATAAAACTAAGGAAGTGTTTTTATGGCAATAAATCCTGCTGATTTTAATGTAAGCATATCGCCGTCTCCAATAAGTGTGACGGTGGGATTTACTGAAAATGTAAATTTATCTTTTTCGAATACAAGCCTTACTGAGAGAGGGTATAACCTGAAAGTAACGCTTACCCTACCAGATGGTGTTTCTTATGCCGGTGGAGCGATACCTCCAACTTCAATTGTAGATGGACCCCTCGGCACTCTTATTCTTACTTGGATAAATATAAAAGATTTGGCACCCAATGAAATTGGATACATTCTTGGGGTTATCCTAAAAGCAGATGAAAATTTTAGAGATACTGGATTACCAGTTCCTTTTGATGTACCTTTGACAAGCGTTGATCTTATTGGAACAGTAGATACTCTCCCAAGAGGGAATGATGATCCTGGGAATGTTGAAATAAGTAAAACTGATTCATCTACATTTATACCACTTAGATACACTCTTAGAAAAGCTGCTCCAGGGAAAATGCCAAAAGGGGCTGGACTTTTAAGTCCTATTACAGCACCTCTTTGGCCATACCAATATACTTTAATCTTGGAGAATAACAGTCGTGAGCCTTCTACAGTTACTTTTATTGATGACCTTCCAAACGGAGTGAGATACCTTGACGCTCTTTTAGCAACCGGAGCAGATAGTGTTGCACTATCCTTTCCTACAGTAACTATTCCATCAGCTGGCCCAGGATGTCAAGATTTCGTAACTATTGACTGGGGAACTGTTATATTGTCACCATCTAGTGTTAATACAATTGTATTTAATGCTGCTATATGGGATAACTTTACAATAGGTTGTACTGAAAATAGTGGCGCGAAAATTCCTCATTTGACGCCGCTGCAAAATACTTCTACACTAACTGGTTTATCGGGACCAGTTCAAGGCATAGCTGTGACGAGCGCTATGGACACAACAATAGATAAAAGTGCAACGCCATCACCTGTTACAGATGTAGCAGTGACCAATAATTATACATTGACATATAGAATAAACCAATATGATAATGTAGGAAATGTTGTTATAACAGATACACTAAGTGATGGTCAGGATTATAATGTAGGATCTGCGTCTTTAGTACCAGTAAATCCTACTCCACCAAGAAATCTTGATGGAACCACAACATTAACGTGGAACCTAGGATTACTTACTACAGGTACAACAGGCAGTATTACTTTTAATACAACAACAAGCACCAATTACTTCTTAGATGGGCCTGTCGTTGCTGCAGATGGATTAAGCAACGATGTTATTATTACAGGAACAAATCAGACAACTATAACACCTACACCTGATAGTTCTAGTGCAAGTTTAGAAATAGTAGTATCAAGTATTACAAAACAAATAATAAACTACTTCTATAAAGATGGAAGCCCTAAAACAAGCGATGTAGTTGCTCCAGGAGATGGAGTGGAATTTAAAATCACTTATAGCGCTGTAGGAATAAATGCAGAGCAACGGGATATCCAAGTGGATGAATATGCACCACCGAATATGGGACCTTTGACAGCTTTACTCCCTGTAACTTATGGTGGAACCATTGGGACTTCATTTACTCCTGTTACTGTGGCACCAAATGGCCTAAGATGGTTTTTAGGAACAGTACCTGGTAACACCTTGTGGACTGCTGATTTTATCATTTCTGTAGCAAATGTTGATTTTGTAGGAGTAAATAACAACCTTGCAAAACTTGCAGGTATAAATACACAAGGATTTGCATATAGCAGTCGAGATCAAGTAGAGGTGAAATTTGGTCAGCCTAATATAACCTTTGCCAAAACAGTGACTGGACCTGATGTAAATGCTATAAAGGCAGGTGAAAACTATACCTATTCTGTTACAATCTCTAATCCGCAAAACTTGGCAGGGGATGTAACAGACGCTTTTGAAATGGATTTTACGGATGTAATACCTACAGATCTTATTTATACAGGATCATCTAGTGTTACAGGAACAGGAACTCATTCAACACCTGTATTTGTTGGGCAAAATGTATCCATGACAATTAATAAACTTGCACCTGGAGAGAGTTTAACTTTAAACTATACCGTACTGGTTTCGCCAGCGGTTGTAAGCGGGAAAAGTTATATCAATAATGCAGTGCTTCAAAGGCCGTATTCACAACCTGATAGATCTTATCAGTTTCCGGGAGCACCATTTACGACTTCAACAACTTTAAAGGCTTTAGGAATTACAATGACAAAACTTATAGCCCCTATCTTAGCTAAAATAGGGGACACAGTAACTTATATACTTCAGGTAACAGTTCCTCTTGGAACTACTGCTTTTAATGTGAAAGTGACAGATACCTTCCCTATAGCTACCCAAAGTTTTGTAGTGGGGAGTGCTACTAAGGATGGACTGCCAATAATACCAACGGTTTTAGGAGGATTAGTAACCTTTCCAACTATTCCTTTTGTTGATGCCACAGCTGCTGCAGTGACTATTGTTTATTCCTTTGATGTCATTGTTGTAAATGGTACACATGTGCCACCGTTTATTGAAAATCAGACAGATAATGCAACTGTAGCATGGGACCTTGACAATGTTGGGACTCCAGCAGTACCATTTAATACTTCAGCCATACTTCAAGTAAGAACACCTAATCTTACTGGTAGAAAAGAGCAAAGAAATGTGACAGCGGGAGGTGCTTTTACAACAACGAATGTGAACTATAATGTGGGGGATGTTATTGGGTATAGAATTACGATAACAAATACTGGAGCTGAATCAGCATTTAACTCAGTTATAACAGATGTATTGAATCCACTTTTAGCCTTTAATACAGGGTCTATTATTACAACAAATGGTTCGGCTTTGGAAGTAGCGAATACTATCACCTGGAATATACCGGTTATCGCTGCAGGTGCCAGTGAAACTATAACATTTACTGTAACCACACTTACTGGAGTAGGTTCTGATGGTCGAATCCCAGATAATGCATCGTTTATATATAACACAAACAATAACGGTCTTGGCATAAGTTATGGACCAATAAGCACAAATACTGTCCAACTTGTAGCTCAAGCTGTAACCATTTTAAAGGTAGCATCGCCCACTCAAGGAGAAATTGGAGATAATATCACCTATACAATAACTCTTACTGTGCCCAATGGAACTATAGCCTATACCCCTATATTAACAGATACACTACCTATTGGTCAGACTTATATCGGACCAGCCACAAGGCAAGATGGAATAGGTCCAATAGTTGTAGTGGTGCCAACTGTAGTTTTGCAGAATATTACTTTTCCAACCAATCCTAATATAGATGCAAGTTTAGGCACTAGGACGCTTACCTACACATTTATAGCTAGAATAACTAGTGCCACCCACAGCACACCTTTTCAGGAAACTCAAACAGATATAGCTAATATTAACTGGGGGCGTACATCAGTTGGCCCGAGAGTAAATAGGACATCAACTGTTGATGTTACTGCAAGGACTCCTAATATTACTATATTGAAGGAGCAGAAAAATGTAAGCACTGGTGGAAGTTATACAACATCAAATATAGCAGGTTTCCCAACAGATATTATTTATTATAGATTTACAATAACCTCCAATGGAGCATCGCCTGCTTTTAATATTAATTTAACTGATATACTCAGTAGTAAAATTACTTTTGTAGGAACAATATCCGGACCTACTTCAGGGATAATTACACCACCATTACCAGGACCTGGTGGAACCCTAACTTGGAATATACCTCAATTAAATAATGGATCTAACGCAGTTTATGAATTTCAAATAAGTATAAATAACGGAATAGGTGCAGGAGATAGCATTCCTGATAATGCAACCTCTACCTATGACTCTAATGATGTAAATCCAATAACCTATAACCAAAATTCAAATCAGGTTATTATAAATATTCCTTTGGTTGCATTTGCAAAAACAGCTAATACTAGCGTAGCAGCCATAGGAAGTACAATAAACTATACTTTAACTGTAACAATTCCTAGTGGGGTAGCTGTAAACAATTTAGCTTTTACAGACGTTATACCAGCTGGGCAAAATTATGTACCATTAAGTTTTGGTGGAACACCACCACCACTAGGAGTACTTGTCGCAACATCAAATCAATTGATTTATACAGATAATCTACCATCAAGGGTTGGACCGTTAACTTTAATTTATACCTTTGATACCACTGTAATCAGCGGTACTACAGTATTCCCTTATACTCAGTCGCAACAAAATGTAGCGACGCTGCAATGGAATATTACACCGCTTGGACCGCTTGTTTCAGTGTCTGATTCTAAGGATGTAGAAATAAGGTCACCTCATATTATTGCATTAAAACAGCAGAGGCTAGTGCCAGCAGGTAGCTTTTCAACAGCTCCGCTTATAGGCATAGCTGCTTTAGATGTAGTAGAATACAGAATAACACTTATAAATATTGGAGCAGGAGATGCATACAATGTAGTTACTACAGATATTTTAGATCCTTCTCTGACTTATCTTAGTTTGACAAGTGTATCTGCAGGAGTTGTAGTGCCTCCTCCACCCAGCGTTAATTGGACAATTAACCCTGGCCCAATTGTTGCAGGAGGGTCTGAAAGTCTTGTGTTCCAGGTTACAGTAAACGTAGGTCCGGCCCCTGGCACAGCAGTATTTGACCAAAGTTCAACTTTATATGATACCTTTAGTTCTAACCCTACTACTCTTGGACCTGCATTATCTAACCAGGTAGCATTTAATTTTAATGTTCCTGAAATTATAAAAAGTGTAGATAAAAATGCCTTGTTTGTTGGAGACACTGCAAATTACACCGTGGCAGTGACTATTCCTTTTGGGAATATAGCATATAATGTTAAGATTACAGACACATTCCCTCCAGAGCAGACATATAATGCTGGAACTTTAGAAGTGGATGGTGTTTCAACAATTCCAATAACAACAAGTCCTTTGCTAACACCTTCTATACCAATAATCGATGCTACTGTAGCTGCGGTAACAGTGCTCTATACTTTTTCCGCAACTGTTAATAGTATAGCCGCTGGGCCTCAGCAAGCTCAAGTTAATACTGCAACAGTGAATTGGGATTTAAGTCCTATAGGACCAGCTGGAACGCCACAGAGCAGCGATGTTACAGTATTTGTTACAGATAGTGATATTACTCTAGTAAAAACTCAGAGTAATGATATTGGAGGCCCATATGTTACAACCCCAATCCAAACCTCAGTAGGTAGCTTAATATACTATAAGTTATCAGTTACAAACCCTGGGCCAAACACTGTATTTGATGTAGTATCTGATGATACTTTTAATTCACTATTGCAAGTTATTACGGTTAGTACTGATGCAGGATCTGCAATTGTTAATGGAAACACAGTTACCTGGGCAATCAGTTCTATTTTGGCACCGCCACCTATAATAACTTTCAACGCTATAGTAACAGCTTTGGTGTTGCCAGGTGGAGGTTCAGGAAGCACAATTCCAAATTTCTTTACAGCAGTATTTGATGCCGTAAATCCACCACCAGAAATTGAGTATGGACCTAAAACTTCAAATACAGTTTTAGCTGATCTTCCGCAACTTCAATTTACTAAGACAGTTTCAAGCAATAATGTAGAGCTTGGAGATATTATAACCTATACGTTATCAGTAGTTGTACCAAATGGAACAATAGCCTATAATGTGGTAGTTTCTGATACTTTGCCTCCTGAGCAGAACTATTTGGGTAACGCATTTATTGGAGTAAATCCTGTGACGCCATCGCAAGTTGGGCAGACTATTACGTTCCCAGCGCTACCAATTATTGATGCAACCGCCGGCGAGGTAACACTTGAATTTACTTTTGATGCAAGGGTAGTAACAGGCAATACGTCACCACCATATACTCAACTCCAAACTGATAATGCTACTCTTAATTATGAAATAGACACTCAAGGTACTCCGGGAACCACATTAACAGCAACTTTGGATATTACAGTAAACAATCCATCTTTGTCCGTAATAAAAGCTCAGAGTAATGTTACTCAGGGAACTGGATTCAGGACAACACCAATTTCGGTAAATGCTGGTGATATAGTAAGGTATCAACTGGAAGCAACAAGTTCAGGAGCCTCACCTGCTTACAATGTAGTTATAACAGATGTAATTGGACCTTTTGAACAGTTTGTGGGAATAGCACAGATTTCAGCGGGAATTGCAACTTACAACGCCATTACCAGAACTGTTACTTGGGTGATTGATGTTATACCACCTAATACTATTTATCAATTGCAATTTGATGTACAGGTACTTTCAGGAGTTGGAGCTGGAGGCAGTAACACAGATATTGCATCATACGTTTATGACAGTAATACAACAACTCCAATACAGTTTGGTCCTACTGATACAAATGAGGTACAACAGGATTTCCCTAATATACAGATTACGAAAAGTTCTAATATAAACAATACTATTATAGGAAATGTAGTAACTTATACAGTTACGCTAACAATTCCTAGCGGTACTTTAGCATATAATGTTCAGCTTTTTGATACACTGCATGTAGGACAGCAATACAATGATAATGCAACATTAAATGGTGTGCCTATAACCCCCGATTCTGTTAATGGTCAATTAATAACTTTCCCACTAATACCATTTGTAGATGCTACAGCTGGAGCAGTCATCTTTGTATATACCTTTGAAGCTCTGATAGTTACTGCAAATGTTGATCCTGTAACACTTATTGAAACTCAAACTAATCAAAGCAATGTAAGTTGGTTTATAGATCCAAATACACCAGCTCAGCCTCAGAGTGCTTCGGCGCAGGTAAATGTTACAGATAGTTCAATGCAAATAAGTAAACTTCAGAGAAATGCATCTATGGGAAATAGTTTCACTGATTCGCCTATAAGTGGGTATGCAAATCAGACTGTAGAGTACAGTCTTACTGTTACAAATAATGGAGTAAACCCCATTTTCAATGTAATCATTACAGATGTTTTATCAAATGACTTATCATTTGTGTCTCCTGTATCTGTTCCAGTAGGGATTTTAATTCATAGTGGAAGCAGCACTAACGGTGTGGTTACTTGGACATTTAGCCCATTAAATCCGGGGCAGACTGTTACAGCTGTATTCTCGGTAACAATTGCAAGTAATACAACAGGAACCATTAGTAATTTAGCATCAGGAAGTTTTGCAGTTAATCCAGAGGACCCTGAACGTTTTCAAGCAATAGACTCAAATGAGGTATTATTGGATTTAGTGCAACCTATAATAAAAATTACAGGGTATGCATGTGCTACCATATTTACAGAATGCAATGAGGACATTAGTTGAACCATGCAATAAGAAACAATGTTACAATTTGATGGATAGTAAGCTAAACACAAAGATTTATAAATTATAGATTTGTAATAAATAAAAAAAGACTAGTTCAATTTTATTGAGAACTAGTCTTTTTTATTGCAGCACTAAAGGTGATGATTTAAGCTGACAGAGTAGCATCTACTGTATAGGTACATCTTTTACTTTCACATATATCACAATCATATACAAAGAATGTGAATATATCGGTAGTTCCACCAGTGAATCTATTTACATAAGATATTTGAGAGCCTACAGGTCTTCTTTGAGAGTCATTGGTACAGATTTTAAATACTTGGAAAGTAATATTTGCAGATGAAATAACTTCTGGTATTGCTATATTCAGTGTAAAATCAAGCTTTATTTTTGAATCGTTTAAACATAAAGTATTAACACTAATACTAGCGACTGTAACAGGTGTAGATATAGTGCCGGGTTCTAAAGGTAAATTTATGAATTTTGTGAGCGTGTCGCCACATTTTATGTGTATTTTATCCGTATTACATGTACTAGTACAATCAGTTGACTGTTTTTTGTAGGAAGACACACAGTTTTTTTTATTGTAATTTGTTTTATTGTAATTTTTTGAAAGTGAATTCATAATTAAATTCTCCTTATATTAAAATTATAGTTATGGCTAAGTGATAAAATAATTTCTTACAATATAGTATATGTGAAGTAGTTATAATTGGTATAGAAACAAGATGTTATATAATTAGTTATGATATAATTGGCATATATTAATATAAGTTGCAAAGTATAACAATGTAAAGATGGGGGGATAATTATGCAAAAAAAATTATACAAATCAACTACAGATAAACAAATAGATGGGGTTTGCGGTGGTTTTGCCGAGTATTTTAATGTGGATTCTACATTTATCAGATTAGCGTGGGTACTTTTAACACTGATTTTTGGTATAGGTATAGTATTTTATATAATATGTTGCGTTGTTTTGCCAGTAAATAATAATACTCATAGTGGTGATAGCGCAAGCGCATCACATCTATATAAAGAATTGTAAGTGAGTAACCTAATCTAATAGGGCTGCAAAATGAATCAGAAACAGCCGTTTTCCTAAAATATAACATATTTTAGGAAAACGGCTGTTTTTAAGTGTTTATAGTGAAATATTTATTCGTCGCGATCGCAATCGGGATAGTAAGTTTGTGGGATACTTACTTGCTGCAATTGTAATACTTTAATTTTAATATATAGAACCATTTTTTCGGTCACTTTATTAAAAATCTGTAAACTTGAATTAGATTTATGGTATAAAGGATCTGTATTAATATCATCTTCAAAAATCCTTACTCCTTCTAATTCGCAGTATGGGTTTTCAGTAAAAGTTATATTATCTTCAAAGGATTGTTCACATCCTGATTTGCCCATAATAGTTCCGGCGCAGTCATGACAACCGCAACTACTTAAAAAATCTATTTCAGTTTGGGCTCTACGAAAGTTAACTACTGGTGGTACTGCATATACAATTTCTGTTACAGCTGTAAATGGGACATCTACTGTTGTATGAGCAATTCTACCACTTATAATTTCTTTTTCTACACAGTCAGCAGTAGCGTACTCTATATTTTTTCTTACGAATCCACTTATAAATAATTTTCCGGAAATGAGAGTGCCATCAGAAGCGATTACACCCGATCTTGGGAGTAATTTACATTGAGTCAAATATACATTTTTCTTTATTCTTTTAATCTCAAAGAATGGTTCTTTTAATTTAAACACCGCTTCAACATCTATTTGAATTTCTTTTTCTCCGAGTACTACAGGGATTTTAGCTACTAGAGGTCCATTAATACCAATAGGTCTAATAGTAGTTCCGGTACTTAAAGGTAATGTCTGTGAATTAATAATTTCCCCACAGTTATCGCAAGAGTGTATAATTTGATTCTTTTCCAAAGATAATTCCTCCTTTTATTCAGGTCTTGAGACCTTCTACATATTATGATGAAAATAAAAAAGTGTTACTATCATAATCAAAAGATTGAGATTTACAACAAAAGGTGTCATTTCCATTTAAGTTGAGTATTATATACTGAATAAAACTTAGGAGCGATGATATGTCGAATATTGAAATGAAGTATAATCCTGAAGACTGGTGCGAGGATAAAAATGATTGTGAAAAACAGTGCGATTGTGAAACAAAACAAGATGAGAAAGATAAAGACAATGATAAGGATAAGTATGATTATGAAATAAAACATGAAGATAAAGACAATGATAAGGATAAGTGCAATTGTAAAAAGAAAAAGGATGATAAAGTCAAAAAAGATGATAAAGCCAAAAAAGATGATAAAAACAAAGATAAAGGTCAATGTGAAAAAAAACAGCCTTACGATAATGAATTATTGCAATTAGATAGAGATAATTGGAATATACAGTCTTATATGCCTAAAAAGTGGCATTCTTAATAAGTATGAATAAATTTTAAGTTGAAAATCGAACACCTAATCTAATAGAAAATAAAAAAGCTATTCCAATCTTACAAAGATTAGAATAGCTTGATTTATAATTGTTCTTTTGAATTAATGTAAATGAAACATTATAATCTAAGGTTATTAAATATCTATATCTGCTTCTTCTATTATAATAGGCTCCGTGGGCAACGAACTTTCAAAATAATCGTCATTTTCATTTTCACAAGTTTCATATATAGCATCGGTTGAAGTATTAATTTCACTCTTTTTGTTTATAGATTCTGAATCATATTCGAAAGTTACTTGTCGAATGAAAAGCATAAAGTTTTCATCCAATTTATTTTTTATATTTTTAATCAAACTTAAATTATTTTGTGTTACTTTCTCTTCATGCTTATTATTTATTGGGTCGTTTTTAAATGGTTTATTAATATTTTTATGATAACATGGTCGTTGTAGGAGTTTTAAAGTAACAAGAAATTTTGCCATACTAAATTTATCACAGATAGGAATCATAGATTCTGAATTATTTTCAACAACTTCTTCTTGAATTGGAGGTATAAATTCTGTAGTTGATTTTTTTTTAGTTATTTTGTTAATATTTATAAAATAAGATGGTTGTTGTAACATGTTAAAAATAAAAAACTGCTTTACCAGCCTTAATTTGTCACGGCTATCGTATGTTTTCATAGATAAATACTCCTTTATTATAAAAGTTTGGTATAAGAAATAAAATAGAGTAGACTAGCATAATAATTAGTTGTTTTATGCCAGTATCTAAACCTTCTACATAATATGTGTAAAATAAAAGAGTGTTACTTTATGTTTTTTTTTAAAAAAACATCTATTTCAAATAAAAATATTTATAGACCCCTTTAAGTATGGCCCTATAGGATGTTAGAGGATAGAAATCCATTAGGGGTTACGTTTATTTATAGTTTGTCCTTTACATCTTTTATGTTTTTGTGTATTATTATATACATGTGTAAATTATAAATATATTTACGAATAATATGTTGCAAGTTAAATAACATGTAGGGGATGAAGAATTGAACAAAAAAATTGGTTTAGTTATAATGGCACTTGGTGTAACTATGAGCGTTGGTTTTACTAGCGTTGCACATGCAGATACTGCATCAGATAAGGCGAAAATTCAGCAAGTTAGAACTCAAAGAAGCAATCTTGAAAATAAAGTACAGATGATGGACAATCAAATTGAAGCAGTTATGTCTAAAATCGATAGTAATGAAAGCAACATAACTAAAACACAAAAGGACATCAAACAAAACAAAATAGATATTTCAAAAGCAGAGGCTGATATTCAAGCTGAGCAAATTATTTATAATAAAAGAATGAGAGCAATGTATATGAATGGGTCATCAAGCTATGTAGAAGCTCTACTTGATTCAAAAGGTATAGATGATTTTATAACCAGAGTAGAAGTTGTAAAAACTATAATAAAATTTGATCAAAAGGTTATTGATGATTTGAAAACAAAACAGGAAGCAATTACTTTGAAGAAGAAAACACTAGATACAGAAAATATAAAGTTACTAGCTTTAAGAGCTGATAATAAAAACAAATTGGGTACTTTAACAAAACAAAAATCAGATCAAACAGAATTAGTAGCACAATTAAATGCAGAGGAAAATAAGTATTCTGCGCAACTTTCAGAAGATCAGGCTAGTGAAGCAAGACAAGCTGCTGCAGCGAGTCAAGCTGTTTTATTAGCAAGACAAGCTACGGCTCCTAGTGTAAGTTTTTCAAGAGGTGGAGCTTCAGTTTCTTCTAATGCAGTTATAGCATATGCATCAAACTTTCTTGGCATTCCTTATGTTTGGGGTGGGACAAGCCCCTCAGGTTTTGACTGCTCAGGTTTTACACAATATGTATTTGCACATTTTGGGGTAAACTTACCAAGGGTTTCAGAAGCACAACAAAATGTAGGAGCACTTGTATCTAGAGCTGACCTTAAGCCGGGAGATTTGGTGTTTTTCGGAACTCCTGCTCATCATGTAGGAATATATGTTGGCAATGGTAGCATGATAAATGCGCCACACACAGGTGATGTAATTAAAATTCAACCATTAAATAGTGATTTTACATATGGACGTAGAGTTAATTAAAAAAGGAAAGATAAAGTAAAACAATGTACGATTTTAACCAAAAATCGTACATTGTTTTTTTGCATTATGCGAAAGAATTTGCTGATGTGCAAGTATTTAGAAAATAATCCAAGACAAGCTATGTATAGTATCTTATTTCTGTTATACTAGAAATAAATATCTGAATATTTTGAAATTTTAGATGAAAGTTAGCGTATTGCTAGTACACTCTTATCCCAAAAAAAAGTAATTCTGAGACTCTTAACAGTATATCAAGAAGCTATTACATGATGAAGAGGAGGATTATTATGAAAATTCAATTCTATGGAGCAGCAAAAACTGTTACAGGTTCATGTCACATTTTACACATAAACGGAAAGACTGTTTTGCTTGATTGTGGTTTATATCAGGGCAGAGATGAAAAGGTAATTGGAAATGAGGAATTTGATTTTATTCCTAAAGAAGTAGATTATGTTATTTTATCACATGCCCATATAGATCATAGTGGAAGGATACCGCTACTTTATAAGATGGGATTTAAGGGAGAAATTTTATCAACTGAAGCAACGAAGGATTTATGCAGTATTATGCTTCCAGACAGTGGACACATTCATGAATTTGAGGTTCAGTGGAAAAATAAAAAAAGAGTACGTCGGGGATTAAAAGCTTTAGAGCCGCTATATACAGTTAAATTGGCTGAGCTGTCTCTTGATCTTTTTAGAGCAGTTCGCTATGATGAGATGATAGAGGTTTTTGATGGGCTAAAAATAAGGTTTAGAGATGCTGGGCATCTTTTGGGTTCTGCTATTGTTGAATTATATATCACGGAAAAACATGAAGAAGAAGTAAAACTTGTGTACAGTGGTGATTTGGGCAATATAAATCAGCCAATTTTAAAGGATCCAACTATCATTAATAATGCTGATTACTTGATAATAGAGACCACATACGGCAATAGGGTTCATCCTGAGATTCGGGAAGATTTAAAGGACTTATTGAAAATAATTAAGGAGACCTTTGCAAGAGGGGGAAATGTTATTATACCTTCATTTGCAGTGGGGAGGACTCAGGAGATTTTATATGAATTAAATAAATATGTAGAAAATGATGAATTGAAGGATATTCAAGTTTACATTGATAGTCCTTTAGCTATTCAAGCAACAAAGATATTTGAAATCCATAATGAGGATTATGATGAAGATGCTAAAGAATTTGTAATGAAGGGGGAGTATCCTTTTAGATTCGATGGTTTGAAATTCTCAATTTCTGCACACGATTCAACCCAAATAAATAAAATTAAAAGCAATGCAATAGTTATTTCTGCAAGTGGTATGTGTGATGCAGGTAGAATAAAACATCATCTTAAGCACAATTTGTGGAGAGAAGAATCATCAATTGTTTTTGTAGGATATCAAGCAGAAGGTACCTTGGGTAAAAATATAGTTGGCGGTGCAAAAATAGTTAAAATATTTGGAGAACTCATTGCTGTTAAAGCTCATATTTATAACCTAGAGGGGTTATCAGGACACGCTGATAGAAACGGTTTATTCAATTGGATAGAAGGATTTATGGAAAAACCAAAGGAAATTCTGCTTGTTCATGGAGATAAAGAAGCTCAGGATAGCTTTAAGGAGTTATTGGATTCTAAGGGTTACAGCTCTAGAATAGTTGAAAAGGGCGAGGAATTCTATATTAACGAAAAAACTAATAAAACTGATAAAAATTATAAAAATGCTGTAAAACATGAAAATGATGAAAATCTAAAGAATAGATTAATAAATCGCATTAAATCAATAGATAATTTTGAAACGCTAGATAAGGAAAAATTGATTGATGTTTTAAAAGATTTTATAAACGTTGAAAAAAATTAATAAAATAATAAGATAGTGTAAAAAAATATGAACTCTGCATCCGTTGATGTGGAGTTTATGGAATAGATTCAGTAGTAAAAACCCAACATAACTTGTTGGGTTTTTACTACTGAATAGTTTAAAAGACTAAAAACTATTAAAAAGGTTAACACCGAAAACTCAATGTGATGGAAACACAAACCTCTATAAAGTAATATTCATGATCTATGATATAATTGGACATAGCATACAAATGGCTAAGTATGTAATATCGTTCTAAGGGGGAGAATAAAATGAAAGTCAATAAAATATCTGAATTAAGTAAATATACTAAAAATTATTCAGAGAGTTCATTTTTTATCAAAATAAAGAATATAGCAAAAACGGCAGGAATTAGTGTGGTTTATGCAGGGTTAATATTATTCTACACTTTTAAAAAAACTACAACACCCCGTTGGGCAAAGACAGCAATAATTGGTTCATTGGGATATTTTATTTCACCATTGGATGCAATTCCAGATATAATTCCAGCTATGGGATATACAGATGATCTTGGAGTGTTGATATTAGCTATTGGAACGGTTTGTATGTTTATTGACGATAAAGTAAAACATAAGGCAAAAAAAAAGCTAAAGGATTTGTTTGGAAAATACGATGAAAGCCTATTAGAATATGTGGATAAAAAGGTTATTAAACAAATAAGATGAAATATTAAGGAGTAAATATGAGTAACCTAATTGACAGTGAAATAGTAAATGATATTAATAATATTATCACATTTTTATCAAAACGAGATATAAATGAATTATCTTGTAGAGAGTTAGTTAGTAAATTCGGAATTTCTCAAGTTGATATGATAATAATTTTAGGAAACAGTATTCCGTATATAACTGAGCTCGGGGCAAAAGCTTATAAAAATAATTTAGCTAAAAATATAATGATAGTTGGAGGCATTGGCCATTCAACCAAATATTTAATTGAAAATGTATTACAAGATGACAATTATAAAAATATTGATGTATATGATAAATCTGAAGCAGATATATTGAAACAGATTATAGAACTAAGAGAAAATATTGAGCCAGATAAAATTATAATTGAAAGTAAATCAACGAATTGCGGTTCAAATGCTTTTGAAGCATTAAAAATATTAAGGGATAAAGGGGAAATCCCAAAGTCTATAATATTAATTCAGGACCCTACTATGCAATTAAGAAGTCATGCCTCTTTTTCAAAAGCCTGGGAAGAACAAAAAACATTAATCATAAGTTATTCTCCATTTGTACCTAAAGTAAAAAAATTACAGAGTGGATATGAATATGTAAATGATAAAATAAAAGGATTATGGTCTAAGAATAGATTTATTGATTTGATTATGGGAGAAATTCCAAGATTAAGAGATGATAAAGATGGGTATGGTCCAAAAGGAAAAGGATTTATATCACATATAGATATTCCAGAAGAAGTGTTAGGTTCTTATGAAAGATTATTATCCTACTATGTAGAGTATAACGATATTAAAAATAGAAAGTAAATGGCAGGCACATAACTTATAAATTATTAAACAGGAAAAAGGGTATAATAAGCGTAAACATGAAAAGTTTTAGAAGTAATATTTTTTGACTAGGAGAGGATTGTTGTGAAAAAACTAATTTTAGTAACATCACCACCGGCAAGTGGAAAAACTTATATTGCAAAAAAGCTTGCCGAGGCATTAAGCCATGTTGTCTATCTTGATAAAGATACACTCATAACATTATCGAAACAGATTTTTGTTGTAGCAGGTGAAGAATACAATAGAAGCTCAGATTTTTTTAATAAAAATATACGTGATTATGAATACGAAACAATAGTAGCACTTGCAATGGAAGCTCTGAATTATGATGATATTGTGCTAATTAATGCACCATTTACAAAAGAAATACGAGATTTAAACTATATTAAAAATCTAAAAGCAACATTAAAAGATAAGAATGCATCTTTAGTCGTTATTTGGGTAGAAACTTCAATTGATGTAACACAGCAAAGAATGATTGATAGGAATTCTGATAGAGATACATGGAAACTTGCGAATTGGAATGAATATATTGCGGGGATTAATTTTGATATTCCAATATCCTTGGATGATCCTTGTGTAAAAGATGATCTGCTTATTTTCAAAAACTCTTCTAATGAAGAATTCGAAGGTTCCTTAATAAAAACAATAAGTATTCTGGAAGAATCAACGGGTAGAAAATAAGTTACATAACAACTCGGATCTGTGAAAGGTCTTAAATACGTGAAAATTAAAACAAAAGTCACTAATGAAAAAGTTATTTCATTAGTGACTTTTATTCGTGTTGGTTTTACGAATAATATGGTAAAATAAAAGCATAATGTTAAGAAATTTTAAAATAGTATTATATTGGACGAAAATTATAAATAAGCAACTTAAGGGGGTTATTTATGAAGAAAGTTAGTTTTTCGGAACTAGTAAATATTGATTCACTAAAAAAGATGGCTGAAAATCTCTATGCTGCTGTAGGACTTCCTATTGGAATTATTGATATAGACGGAACAATTATTTTTAATGCGGGCTGGCAGGATATATGTACTAAATTTCATAGAGTACATCAAGTTACATGCTCACGTTGCTTAATTAGTGATCAATATATAAATGATCATATTATGGATGGTAGATATATCTCTTATAAATGTTTAAATAGTATGTGGGATGTTGCATTACCTATTGTTATTTCAGGAGAGCATTTGGCTACAATTATGTTTGGCCAATTTTTTTATGAGGATGAAGTAATAGATAAAGAATATTTCGGTGCACAAGCAATAAAATTTGGTTTTGATGAAAAAGAGTATTTAGATGCATTAAATAAGGTACCTGTTCACTCTAAAAAAAAGATTGAGCAGATAATCGAGTATTATTCAGGTCTTATCACAATGCTGGCTGAAAGTGGCTTAAGGCAGCTTACGTATGAAAACTCTCAAAATGAACTTGAAAAAACCCGGAAATATTTAAATACAATTTTTAATTCAGTAAGTGATTCCATATTTATTCATGATGTTTCTGGAAGTATAACGGATGTAAATGAAACCGCCACCGTTATGTTTGGTTATTCGCGAGATGAATTAATAACTATGAATGTATATGATATTATTTCAAAAAAATCTGATAATATTGAGGTTTATAACTTTTATATGGAAGCATTAAGTAATGATAAAAAAAATAATGACTCTTTGATACAAGAGCTTATAGTTAAAAATAAAAATAACAATGAGTTTTGGATAGAAGTTAATAGTCATTTTACAAATATTCATGAAGATGAGATAATTATAGCGACGGTGCGAGATATTACAGAAAGAAAACAGAATGAATTAGCATTACATAATGAGGCTGTTGAGATTGAGAAGATAAGAACTGAGTTTTTTGCTAACGTTTCTCATGAGCTAAAAACTCCGCTTAATATAATATTAAGTTCAATACAAATTATTGAAATGGATATTAATGATGATGAAAAACCTATTAATAGACAAAAAATTATTAATAATATAAATATTCAGAAACATAATTGCTTTAGATTGCTAAGATTAATAAACAATTTAATTGATTCTACTAAATTAGATGTTGGTGATTTTGAACTGAATATGGTTAATTGTAATATCGTTAATATAGTGGAAGAAATGACATTATCTATAGCTGAGTATTCTAATAATATTGGTTTAAATATAATATTTGATACTGATATAGAGGAAAAGACAGTGGCCTTAGATTTAGATAAAATCGAAAGAATAATGCTTAACATGTTATCCAATTCTATAAAGTTTACAACTCCTGGTGGAAGCATATATGTTAATATATATGATGGTGAAGAATATGTAACTATTTCAATTGAAGACACAGGCATAGGCATACCTGAAGGCAAGGTAGACATAATATTTGATAGATTTAGACAGGTAGATAAATCATTTACAAGAGATTACGAAGGAAGCGGTATTGGATTATCTCTTGTTAAATCACTGGTAGAAATGCAAGGTGGGACAATAACAGTTTCGAGTAAATATGGAGTTGGTACTAAGTTTATCATAAAATTTCCTGTTAAGGTATTACAGAATGGTAGCAGCGAAGAAAGTATTAAGGTAGTTAATAATAACATAAACGATTTTATTCAGAGAATAAAAATTGAGTTTTCAGACATATATAAATAGGTTACGATGGACAATTAAAGATATCTTTACTTGTATTATGGAGGGTTACTAATGAAGGTTATAAATAATATCACTATCATTATACTATTTAATATGTCCGATATTGAGTAGCATGAAATAGTGAAAGTAAAGCAATGTGCGATTTTAACCAAAATCGTACATTGTTTTTTGTATTTAATTTAAAGGCCTAGTCGATGAAGAATATAAATTCTATCGATTAGGGTTTTTTAGAGTTGTGAAAATTATATAACAAATGCTCGATGCTATTAAAAAAAAGTTATAAAAAAGTGTTGACCCTAACACGATGTCATAGTGTAATATAAAAATAGAGTTAAATTATATTGACAAAAACTCATAGCCGGCGAAGAGCTCGACAGTATTGATAGCTCTAAAATCAAAGTTGGAGGTGTAGCAATGAAAACAATAAAACAAGTTTCGGATTTGACAGGAATAAGTGTGCGCATGCTACATTACTACGATAAAATCGGATTGTTAAAACCAAGTAACTTCACAGACGCAGGTTACAGACTTTATGACGATGAAGCTCTTGAAACCTTGCAACAGATTTTATTTTTTAAGGAACTTGATATACCTTTGAAAGAAGTTAAAGAAATCATGGCTAGTGCCCACTTTGATAAAATGCAAGCACTAAAAAGTCATGAAAAGTTGCTTGTTTTAAAACGCAACAGATTGAATGGTTTAATAGAGCTTGTAAATAAAACATTAAAAGGGGAAAAAACAATGAGTTTTAAAGAATTTGATATGAGTGAATATTTTAATGCATTGGAGGAGTTTAAAACTGAACACAAAAATATTATAATTAAATCTTATGGTAGCATGGATAAATATGATGAATTTATTGAAACATGTAAATCTAAGGAAGCTGAAATTTCTAAAATGGCTATAAAGGAATATGGAAGTATTGAAAAATATGTTAAAGCTATGAAGAAAAATTTTAATAGCGATATGTTTATTAAAGAAGAACAATTTAATGAGTTTAAAAAAGATGTCTTGGAAGATAAGCATCCTAAATTAAAAGCACTATATAAAAAGCTTGTATCTGACTTAAGTAAAGATGCTTCTTCAAAGGAAATTCAACAAATTGCTGAAGAAATAACAAATACAGCTAAAAAAGATTATGAAATTTTCAAAATGGATAATGGAGATGATTATTGGTACTCTATGGTAAAAATTTATTTATTAATTCCTGAGTGGATAAAAGCCGTTGATAATAAATATGGAAATGGTGCATCTAAATTTATCGGAGAAGCCCTAAAAAATTATTTGGCAGATAAGCTTCCTAAAATAAATACATTATATGAAAAACTTACATCTGACTTAAGTAAAGATCCTTCTTCAAAGGAGATTCAAGAAATTGTTGAACAAATAGCAAATGAGACCCAAAAACAGAATGAAGCTTTAAAAGTAGATGCGGGAGAAAATCATTGGGGTTATACAGCAGAACTTTATTTATCAGATTCTACATGGATAAAAGTAGCTGATAAGCAATATGGCACTGGTGCATCTAAATTTATTGGAGAAGCTTTAAAATTTTATTCTGTAGCAAGTGGGCTGCAGTCAGATATATTCACTAAAAAAATCTAATAGAAAAAAGCTATTTCAATCTCACAAAGATTGGAATAGCTTAATTGTATAAGGAATACCCCTGGCTTACGGGTGGACTTAATTATATGTATTACAGTGAGAATGTTTCAGGTTCAGCTGTAAAAGAGGAAATAGTAGCTGTTCCTTTTTTAAAGTATAAAACTGCAAAAATTCCATCATCAATGTTATACATAGTTTTTAAAGATGGAACAGCAACAAGCGCCAATTCCTTTACTTCACGTCTGTCATCATTTGCAACTTCTCCAGTAACACGAATCCATTGTCCTTTTTTATTCATGCCAGAAATCTCAACTTTAGGATTTTCTAACATTTGTTTAAAACATTTTTTTGTATTGGCTGTGACAATGTATAAATTTCCTTCATATTCAAAGACAGCACCAAATGGTCTGACTCTTGGTTGGTCGCCTTCGGTAGTTGCTAGGTAAAAAACACCACATTCTTGTAAAAATTCTAATGCTTTATTCATAATTGTTGCTCCTTTCAGGTATATATGTTAAAATTGACTGCACAGTAATAATACCACGTATATCTAAAATAACAAGTACGATCTTTAGGTGATGTAAGTATATAAAAGATACTATGGAGGAAGCTACAATGGAGAATAATAATAGTCTTTTTGGAAAATGCCCATATTTTACAGCGCAAAAAGTATTTTCGGGAAAATGGTCAATATTAATTTTGTATCATTTGAATGATGGAGCAGTACGTTATGGAGAGCTACACAGAAGAATAGGTGATATCACGCAGGCTACATTAACAAAGCAATTAAGAATGCTAGAAGAGTATGGATTAATTAGTAGATATGTTTATTCGGAAATTCCACCCAAGGTGGAGTATTCGCTAACTGATTTAGGAAAGGCGTTTGATCCAGTATTAGAACAGTTTAGAATTTGGGGAGATAAGTATATTGGATCTCTTAAAAATGAATAGGGGTTGATGCCAATTCCTGTCCAAATTGCGTATGCAGTTCCTAAATGATAAGGTATATATTTTCTCTTTTTATATTTGGTGAGTCTTTTTTAGCTGTTTTATTAATACTTATATAACAAGATGGTTGATTTAACATGTTAAAAATAATATTGTTTAATAATATGTAATCAAATAATATATAGGGGGAAAAATAATGGTCAAGGAAGACAAACAAAGGGGAATGTGGTTAACCTCAACTTTATTGGTATTTATCATATTATATATTTTATGTATACTAAATTATTTATTTATTTCTTCAAGAGAACCTGGAGGATTAATGAATTTCTTTGCATTAAAAACGGTAATTTTACCTTTAATTCAACTTATAGGTCTTATACTAATATTGAATTGGAAAAAATTAGGACTATACTTGTATTTATCTGTCATCCTGATTTTAATAGTAACAGGTTTTATAACTTCCTCAAATTTTATATTAGGTGCAATTATGAATATGGTAATTTACTTAATAATATCACTATCATTATATTATTTAATATGTCCAATATGGAGCAGCATGGAATAGTGAAAGTAAAGCTATGTGCGATTTATTTCTGCATTTTTTATTTGCTTTATGCTCCAAAATTCCAAGTATGTTAAGTGGTATCACAAATTATTTACCATCCTCTAAAGTGAACTATATGAGTTCAACTCAATTCGTATTATGTTGAACTCATATAATATTTAATCATTTATTTTATTACCATATATCACTAAATTAATGATACACTTTAACTATTATTGATTCCAAATTTAGTTGTATTCCGACTTAATATAACGTGGGGGAAGTACCCCTTTTCTTATATCATCAAAAATAACTTTATGAGCATATATATCAGAGAAATTATAATACTCAGCCAAATCCTTAGAATAAGCTTCCATAAACGCTTGCAACTTACCCATATAGTATATTTCAAGCCCTTTTCTATCATTTACAATGCTGTTATTAGCAGCATTTTTCATTTTAACTAGTAGTTCTTTATTAGACATCATAAATTAAAACTCCTTTACTAATTTAAGCAAAATACCTACAACTTTTGAATTACTATCTAAATATTATTTATTATGTCTCAAATAATTGTAGTTCAGAAATTATATTCTGCTTTTTTATTTTTGTTCAGATAATTATCGTTTTTGTATGCATAAACATGTTAATCTCTTTTTATCGATAATTTCAATTCCTTATCTTTTTCGGATCTTTTTTCAACTAAAGTTCCAGGATCCAAGTCAAGAAGAACTTCTACTTCTTCAACATTGATAGTAAATTTATACTTAGATAGTTCGATCATTAATTGTTGACCAGTGAGAACATTATTCTCTTTAAGCATCTTTATAGCCTTTCTAAATAATTGAGGGCGTTGTATCTTCCAATCATCATCATAAGGCTCAACCTTTCCCCATTTTCTATATGAAATTAGTTTCATTAGGTTTTTATACTGAAGACTACTAACTCTTCCTAATTGCTTTGCTCTCATGACCATTGCTGATACAGAAACTTTCCACTTTATCTTTAACTGCAAATACGCTTCAAGGTTTGTTGGGTTTACTAAATCTGCAAAGAAATCATTTTTTGGCAATAAGAATGACGCTGCAAAATGATTTGCCTCAACTTCTAGTTCTTTGAATTCTTCATTTGATAATTCTTTAATATTACTTAATTTACTGTGAAGTATAATATGTCCTAATTCATGTGCAGCATCGAAATTTCTTCTAACCATAGATTGTTTATCGTTCCCCAGTACTACACAAAATTGATGATGACCATTAATTTTATGAATTTGGGTAAATGCATCAATTTTGGTTGAATCAGTGGTTAAAGCCGATACAATTATCCCGTTCTTTTCTAATAAGTCAACAATATTTACTATTGGGTCATTATTTAGTCCCCAGAAACCCCTTAACATTAAGGTTACTTCCTCAATATCTATAACATTCTTGTAATCAATGGTAGGTAACTCAAGTTTGGGGAATTTAAGATAGCCATTAAGGAAGTTATACAACCTAACAATTATTTCTGTTTTTATCTCTTCAGTATTTAAATCCAATTTTTTAACACCTGATAATGATCTGAAAAATGTATTTTCAACTTTAGTAGTCCCATTATCTATTTCAGTAAAAAAATCTAATGGAAACCTTAGG
>Ga0209123_1001517_pt1 | contig 22677 bp, 18 predicted proteins | sample BarGraIncu00431A_FD_184500 | JGI IMG/M metagenome (GOLD analysis project Ga0209123, IMG submission 184500) | Arctic peat soil microbial communities from Barrow, Alaska, USA - Barrow Graham LP Incubations 004-31A (SPAdes) (version 2) | ecosystem: Environmental > Terrestrial > Soil > Wetlands >...
GTTGAAAATATCTATTGTCACCGCAAACGGCAGATGTTCAATCTTTTGGTATGTTTTTTCCAACAAAGGCGTAATCATTTTCACATCCAGCCAACCTTCATAACCATCGAAAGCCAGTTTTACACGAGCCCATCCCAGCATCATTTCATTGACAACAAAATGTTCGCCATATAATATCTGAGTGATCATTTCACTTTGTTCGGAGGGCTCTTTGCGCACCGGTATGATACTTAAACTTGAAATTCCGTAGTTCATATTCTTTAAAATTATCCGAAAAAAGGCTTAAATGACCCTCCAACCCATTATGATGATGGCAATATAGCTATTTTACCGAAGATTTTATTAATTTAGACCTCCAAAGGTAATATTTAACAGTTACTTTCTAAATTGCAAGGGTTTTCAAAATACATTATTTATGAAAAAGTTATTAACTCGATTGAATAAATCCTACCACCTGTTTTACCTGGTCATGGTACTTATGGCAGGTATTGGCCTAATATTTTTAGTATTTCCTGGTGAAAGCAGGTTTAAATTCGAATTTCAGAAAGGCAGTCCATGGAGACACGAAACTTTGATTGCTCCTTTCAACTTTGCAATTCTGAAAACAGAAGCAGATATTAAAGCTCAAAATGACTCATTATTAAACACCTATGTTCCTTATTTCAAACTCGACACGCTTATTGAAACCACTAGAGTAAAAGAATTTTCACTTTCACTTACAAAACTTTTAGAATCCCATGGTCATATAAAATCTTCAGTCAAATTTGAAAACCTTCCAACGCTATTGGGAAAGATCTACCAGGCCGGAATATTGCAACAATCAATTGATTCGTATGATGAACTGGCAGGCAAAAAAGAAATCATATTGATAAAGGGTAATAAAGCTGTAAAAACTCCCATCACGGGATTATACTCCATTAAATCAGCGTACAAGGCACTGAATGATACGATCCGCGTATTGTCCGGCAAATTCTATCCAGAAATTATAAAGGTACTCAATTTGAGTGATTTTATTACTGAGAATGTGAATTTCGATGAAGAATTGAACCAAAACGAAAAGAAACAACTGATCGACAAACTTTCAATCAGCAAAGGAATGATTCAGGGGGGTGAACGCATTATTTTTCAAGGCGATTTAGTAGGGCAGGAAAAATACATGATTCTTGAATCCCTCAAACAGGCCTATGAAAAAAAAAGAGGCGACAACATGGAATATTTTCTTGTGATTGCCGGCAGACTGTTGATTATATCATTTTTCATCGTGCTGATGTTTCTATATTTACTCTTTTACCGGCGTGATATATTCGATCACAAAGGCAGACTCACCTTCATTATTCTGATGATCGTGCTGATGGTTTTTATGGCAGGGTTTGCCACCAAAGTTAAATCAATCAATATCTATATGGTTCCAATGGCTATACTGCCTATTCTGGTTCGCATATTTTTTGATTCACGCACCGCCATATTTTCATTGATGATTACCACCTTGCTGATTGGTTATTTTGCTCCAAACAGTTACGAATATATTATCCTTGAGATGTTTGCAGGGGTCATTGCAGTTTTCAGCTTGAATAAATTGCACAAACGGGCACACATTGTATTTTCTGCATTGTGGGTATTTCTAACTTATTCAGTAGTTTATCTGGCCATGGCGATGGTCCAGGAAGGTAACCTGGAAACCATCAACTGGACAGCATTGGAATGGTTTGGAGTGAGCAGTTTTTTCATTTTCATCACCTATCCGTTGATCTATATTTTCGAGAAAGTCTTCGGATTTGTTTCCGATGTTACCCTAATCGAACTTTCGGACACCAATCAGCCCTTGTTGCGAAAGCTGGCTGAAGAAGCTCCGGGGACTTTTCAACACTCTCTCCAGATTGCAAATCTTGCTGAGGCAGTTATACAGAAAATTGGGGGAAACCCTTTTCTGATCAGGGCAGGTGCATTGTATCATGACATTGGCAAAACCTTTGATCCTGAATTCTTTATCGAAAACCAGGCAATTGGGATGAATCCTCATGACCAGATTGATCATATGAAAAGTTCTGCGATTATTATTGATCATGTTGCCAACGGGGTTAAGTTGGCTCATAAATATGGGCTGCCTGAGATACTGATTTCCTTTATCACGACCCATCATGGTACTACTCAGACAGATTATTTCTACAAAACCTATCAAAATGAAAACCCGGAGATCAAAGTAGATCCCAAAATGTTTACCTATCCGGGACCATTGCCTCAAAACAAGGAAACTGCTGTCCTGATGCTCATTGACGGAATTGAAGCTGCAACCCGCAGCCTGAATGAAAAATCAGTCGATAACATCCGTGCCCTGATTGATAAGATGGTGGAACAAAAAATAAAGTCAAACCAATTGATTGATGCAGACCTGACATTCAAGGATATAAATATACTGAAAAATACCTTACTTGAAAAACTAATCAACATTTACCATGTCAGAATCGAATATCCAAAATAAGTTTCAAGTTGTAATGCTCATATGTGGTTGAATTTCTGAATCATAGAATCTACAAATAGTCAAACTAAATCCTTTTATATGAAATCAATTTTCTGGAGAATGACATTAAAATTAAAACGAAAACCATATTGGGTTCAGATGGGACTATTTTATTTTTCATGTTTTTTAATTGCCATAAGCATGTCGCCGCTTATAATAGCGACAAATATATTGATTGGCGAAAATACCGAAGGTCCAAATCTGGATTTATCTTCCTGGTTTTTAGTAATAATATTGGCTCCTATTCTCGAAACATTTATTAATCAACACTTACCATTTAAACTAATGCAAAAATGGAGCTGGACTAAAAATAAATATGGACTTTATATTTTAGTATCAGCCCTTGTGTTTGGTATTTTACATACCTATAGTTTACAATATATGATATTTGCTTTTTCAGGAGGACTAGTTCTAGCATACATGTATTTCTTTTACAGTAAAACTCCCGGGAAGTCTTTTTGGTCAACTACTTTGATTCATGCATTGAAAAATTCATTTGCCATCCTGGCAGGTGTATTGGCTGATAAATTATGAGAATTTATTTCAAAAACTAATCATTAATTCACACTATTTATGAGTGAACATTTTTATACCAGTATTGCAAAATATTACCAGCATATATTCCCTGCAAATCCTGCACAGGTTAAGTTTTTGAGTAATATTTTACCTTATAACGGAGCGAGAGTATTGGACGTGGGCTGTGCAACAGGCGATTTGTCATTCGCACTCACCAGATTCGGATTCCCGGTTTGGGCATTTGATTTCGAAGCAGAAATGATAGAAATGGCCCAAAATGCAAAATCAGAAGAAACCATGTTTCCCATTTTTGAGCAATTGGATATGCGGTTGCTCGACCTGCACTACCCCAAAGCATTTTTTGATACTGTTATTTGCTTTGGAAATACGCTGGTTCATCTTCTAAATGATGATGAAATCAGAAAATTCCTTCATGCTGCTCACAAGGTACTTTCAAAGGATGGAACGTTAACCATTCAACTATTAAATTATCACCATATACTTGAAAACCAGATCAAATCATTGCCACCGATCGACAATAAGTTTATAAATTTCGATCGTCGTTATGAATTCACCGAAGGCTCTAGCCTGATTGACTTCAATACCAAACTGACAATTAAATCTACAGGTGAAGTGATTCAGAATACGGTTAAACTTTATGCCATCACTCAAGCAAAACTTCAGGAATTGCTGGAAGAATCAGGATTTGAAAAGTTCGAATACTTTGGAAGTTTCATGAGCGAACCACTAAAGGCTGACAGTTTACCATTAATTGCTAACTGTAAAAAGCAGGAGTATCGTGTAAACTAGAAATGTCGCTTTATCTTCAGATAATATGTCTTCCTCACTTCCTCACTTCCTATTTCCATTTTTCGCATTTTCATAGTTTTTAAAGTGCTTGCTGAATGTTGCCCTAAATTTTATAATTGAGTTGGTTAATGAGGTTGAGGGCTAAGGGTTTGGATAAATATTTCCCTGAAGTTAAAATAAATTGATCCCATTTTGGCAATTGATTTAAAAATGCGTTTTTACGAAATAGTAAGTGAGGAAGTGAGGAAGTGAGGAAGTGGAATGTTTCGACTCGATAGGATTATTGTATTTCACTCCAAATGTCGTTCCAATGGGTTTCATTTTTGCAGATGCCAAAGGAGTCCTATTAGCTGTTAAATTACAGTAGTATATTTTACAATAGCAATTATTCAATTTGATTTGTTCCCAATCCCCAAATTGTTAATTTCATCTTGACAACTTTTCAGACAAAGTACCTCTGATCTAAAATTAAATTGTGATCTTTGTCATGCTTTATCACAACAAAAAAACCATGTACTATGTTCAAAATTCAGACATTAAATAAGATAGATCCAGAAGGATTGAAACTTTTCCCTCTTGGTAAATATGAAATTGCAAGTGAAATTTTAAATCCTGTTGCAATTATCGTTCGCAGTCAGAAAATGCATGATATGGAATTGCCGCCTAGTCTTTTGGCTATTGCCAGGGCAGGTGCGGGAGTTAACAACATTCCAATAGCAAAATGTACCGAAAAAGGGATTGTAGTATACAATACTCCAGGCGCAAATGCCCATGCAGTAAAAGAAATTGTAATTGCAGGCATGTTGCTCGCTTCGCGTGACATCGCGGGGTCGGTTGAATGGGCTAAAACGCTGAAAGGCAAAGGTGATGAAGTTGCTGCTTTGGTTGAAAAGGGCAAGACCAACTTCGGAGGAACGGAAATCAGAGGCAAAACATTGGCTGTTATCGGATTGGGCGCCATCGGTGTATTGGTCGCCAATGCTGCACAGGCTTTGGGAATGAAGGTATTAGGGTACGATCCATATATTTCAGTTTCACATGCCTGGAAATTAAGCCGCAATGTATTGAAAGCCGAAGGTTTGGAATCATTGCTTTCCAATGCTGATTTTGTAACTCTGCAAATCCCTTTGATACCTGAAACTACTGGATTCATCAATAAAGAGAAATTGAAAATGATGAAAACAGGAGTCAAAATACTGAACTTCGCCCGGGGCGGCCTGGTTGATAATCAGGATATGATTGCAGCCATCGAATCGGGAAAGGTTGGGAAATACGTGACCGATTTCCCGGAAGACGAATTGATCAATGTGAAAAATATCATTGCCATCCCTCACTTGGGAGCTTCAACCGAAGAATCGGAAACCAATTGCGCCATCATGGCCGTCAATCAGGTGATGGATTACCTCGAAAACGGGAACATTGTGAATTCAGTAAATTTCCCCTCAGCCGAAATGGAAAGAAATGGCGGAACCAGAATTGTGGTTGCCAATAAGAATGTACCTAAAATGGTCAGTCAGATTTCGTCGTTGCTGGCTGGTGAAGGGCTAAACATCTCCAATATGCTGAACCGGAACAAGGAAGATATAGCCTATAATATTATAGACATTGACGGTTCGGTTCCTACTGGAATTAAGGAAATGATTTCTTCCATTGAAGGGGTGATAATGGTTCGGATACTTACTCCAAAGAAATAAACAGTTATTAGCATCTGTTACCCGGTGATTGATACCTAAATGCCATCTTTGCCGGGTATTTTTTTTGGAAGAGATACAGGTGATAATTTTTATCGTTGAGCCCTTTCAGGGGTCAGTGTCTCGATTTGGTACTCACCTTCCTAATTCATTGGGGGTGAATATTATTCAATCCTTTGAGGATTGTTTGGACGACAAACTGACTCCGAGTAATTGGGGTGGACTTTGAACAGCGATTTAGTGTTCATTCCCTAATTTCAATGGGGGTTATTCACATTCAATTCCTTCGGGATTGTCATGACGACATGATAGCACCGAATCCATTGGGTGAACTTTGAACATTAAACTTAAAACTTTGAACTTTAATTTATAATTAGTCAAATAATTAAAATGGGAAAAAATCTCTTAACGAAAGCGGCTGACAATGTTCGGATTCTGTCGGCATCGATGGTTGAAAAAGCCAAATCAGGACATCCTGGTGGCGCTATGGGCGGTGCTGACTATGTGACTGTATTGTATTCTGAATTTCTGAATTATGATCCAACTGATATGACATGGATCAATCGTGACCGTTTCTTTTTGGATCCAGGCCACATGTCACCCATGTTGTATTCGATATTGGCCATGAATGGTTTCTATACCATGGACGAGCTTGCCAATTTCCGCCAGTGGGGAAGTCCAACGCCGGGTCATCCGGAAGTTGAACCTGCCAGAGGAATTGAAAACACTTCCGGTCCACTCGGACAAGGACACACCATGGCAGTAGGCGCTGCTATTGCCGAGCGATTTCTGGTACAGCGTTTTGGTGAATGGATGGCTCATAAAACTTACACTTTCATTTCAGATGGTGGTGTTCAGGAAGAAGTTTCGCAGGGTGCAGGTCGTATTGCAGGGTACCTTGGATTGAATAATCTGATCATGTTCTATGATTCAAATGACATCCAACTTTCTACTGAAACTAATGCAGTTACCAAAGAGGATACAGCAAAAAAATATGATGCCTGGGGCTGGAAAGTCATTACCATCGAAGGAAACAATCCTGATCAAATACGTGCGGCACTGAAAGAAGCCAATGCGGAAAAAGAAAAACCGACCATTATCATCGGTAAAACAATCATGGGGTTGGGAGCATTGAAAGCTGACGGATCAAGTTTTGAGCGTCAGTGTGCCACTCACGGAATGCCTTTGGGTGAATGCGGCGCCTCATTTGAAAAGTCAATTGAGAACTTAGGGGGTAATCCTCTAGATCCATTCATCATTTTTGATGATGTACAGGCTCTGTTTGACAAACGTAAGGCAGTATTGATTGCTGCAGCTGCTGATAAAAAAGAAGCCCAACAGGCATGGGCAAAAGCCAATCCTGAATTGGCAACTAAACTGGCCACCTTCTTTAGCAAAGAAGCTCCTGCATTCGATTTTGATAAAATAGTACAAAAAGCAGGCTCTGCTACACGTGCCGCATCTAGCACCGTATTGGCAGCTTTTGCCGGTACTGTTGAAAACATGATCGTTTCTTCAGCTGACCTTTCAAACTCTGATAAGACAGACGGGTTCCTGAAAAAAACCAAAGCATTCACCAAAGGTGACTTCTCGGGTTCATTTTTTCAGGCTGGAGTTAGCGAGCTGACCATGGCTTGTGTGATGAACGGATTGGCATTGCACGGCGGTATTGTACCTGTTTGCGGAACCTTCTTTGTTTTCTCGGATTATATGAAACCCGCAGTGCGTATGGCTGCCCTGATGCAATTACCCGTAAAATATGTTTGGACCCATGACGCTTTCCGTGTCGGTGAAGATGGACCAACGCACCAACCAGTTGAACAGGAAGCGCAAATCCGCCTGATGGAAAAGCTAAAGAACCACCATGGCAAAAACTCAGTACTGGTGCTTCGTCCGGCTGACAGTGAAGAAGCTACGGTAGCATGGAAGCTGGCTCTTGAAAATACAGATTCACCCACTGCGCTGATCTTATCTCGTCAGAATATTACAAATCTACCTTCGAAAGGCAATCGTTATGCTGATGCACAGCAAGCCGGAAAGGGTGCCTATATTGTAACTGATACAGTGGAAACTCCTGATGTGATCCTCTTGGCAAGTGGTTCAGAAGTAAGCACATTGGTTGAAGGAGCGGTGCTGCTCGAAAAAGATGGCATCAAATGTCGGATCGTATCTGTTCCTTCTGAAGGATTGTTTCGAAGCCAAAGTTTAGCCTACCAGCATAGTGTTTTGCCTGCCGGGGTTAAGAAGTTCGGTCTGACAGCCGGTCTGCCTGTCAATCTGGAAGGATTGGTTGGAGCTGATGGTAAAGTATTTGGATTGGATACTTTTGGATATTCTGCTCCATATAACATCCTGGATGAAAAACTTGGCTTTACACCTTCCAACGTTTACAAACAAGTCAAAGAACTGTTTGGCGTTATGAATAACATTTCCAAAGCTTTTCAGATATAATAAAGCATTGATTATTAATTTTTAAAAATAATTAATTAACAATTCCAAAGTCATTCAACTTTGGAAATATCTCCTTTCAACGAAAAAATATGGCAGCTCAATTGGGCTGCCATATTTATTTATGGTTCTTCACAGTAATGAGTACCTGAAATAAATGGAAGTAGTGACTTTATAATTAAATATTGTCAGTAACAGGTTTGCGATATCATCAACGGGGTAAAAATCCAAAAAGCAAAAGAAAAATTGCCACACCTAGACTTCCTCCCTTTTAATGAGCTCTTTGCAACGTTTGAAGCATTTGCAACGTTTGCAAGTTTGCAAGTTTGCATTCTTATCCTTATTTCATTTTCTCCCTTCTCAAAAGAAACAAACTCATTGAATTGAAATCATACAAAATTAGCAGATTTGCAATCGTTGCAAACGTTGCAAACGCTTCAAAACGGATTTGAATAAAAATCGCGATATGGAATATTTAAACCTCAAAATAGCAGATATTTATCCAATCAGGTACCCATTAGTGGGAAGAACCATAAATATAAATAAAAGTTCCTTCCTTTATTTCCTTAAAACTTCCACCAATTTACCTTTGTAAACCACTTTTGCATCAGCTGTTTTGCTTAAATCATAAGCAACCGGTTTTTGTTTTCCCACCCATACAATGTTGAAGGTACGTGATTTAAGCATTCCGTCAAACGATCCTTTTACTTCGCCAATAGTCAGTTTACCGGATTGTTCATTGTATTTAAATCCAATGGTACTGAAAGCACCTTTTTCATAATTATAATTCACGCCTTCATCTTCATACAAAGTGAATTCAGCATCTTTACCAGTATAAACATACAATGTAATTACAGTTGCCTGCTTCTCTCCCGTGTATTGAATCTCAGGGCCAAAAGGAACAATAGATCCCTCTTTAACAAACAAGGGCATCCGTTCGTATGGTGCATCAACACTGATCTTCTGTCCGCCTTCGGTGTATTTTCCAGAGTATAAATCATACCAGCCATTGGCCGAAGGGAAATAAACTTCTCGATTGGTTGCCTTGTATTTATAGACTGGAGCTACCATCAGCGAAGGGCCAAACATATACTGGTCACCAATGTTGTTCACGTTGACATCACCGTTGAAATCCATGATCAGGGGACGCATAATGGTGTAATCTTCAAAATGTGTTTTCCCTGCAAGTGAATAAATATAGGGCATCAAGCGGTAACGCAACTTGTTGGAATAGACCATACTTTTGTAGGCGGGATGATTCTCGGGAGCTATGTTGTAGACCTCTCGGTATGGAAACTGGCCGTGACTTCGGAACAATGGACAGAAAGCGCCAAACTGGTACCAGCGGGCATTCAACTCTCTCCATTCTTTCATATCTTCAGACCCTTCTTTGGCCTTGGCATAACGGTTTTCAACACAGAAACCTCCTATATCCATGGTCCAGTATGGAATTCCTGATATTGCAAAGTTAAGTCCAGCCGAAATTTGTGCTTTCATATCTTCCCATCTGGTACCGATGTCACCACTCCATGTGGCTGTCGAATAGCGTTGCAATCCTGCAAATCCTGAGCGGGTCAAAAGAAATACACGCTTGTTGGGATCAACACCTCGCTGTCCATTGTAGATGGCATCTGCGTTCATCAAAGCATAGGCATTGAAATATTTGGTTGATGGGCCGAGAGCTGTTGGAGTCGATAATTTCTTACGGTATTCCATGCTGGAATTCGAGAGAATATCAGGTTCAGAAGCATCCATCCACCATGCGTCAAATCCTTTGGTATATAGGTTCTCACGAATTTGTTCCCAGAATAATTTACGTGCATCAGGATTATACGCATCATAAAAAGAACCGATGTAACCTTTACCAATCCAGTCGCGAACACTATCTTTGACGGCTTGCTGATACATCCATCCTTTGCGGTCGAATTCCTTGTAATGTTCGGTGGTATAATAAAACTTAGGCCATACCGAGATCATGATTTTTGCATTCAACTCATGTACCTTTTTCACCATTCCCTCAGGATCAGGGAAATAGGTTGGATTAAACTCATGTGACCCCCAGGATTCAACTGGCCAGTAACTCCAGTCAAGTACAATGTTATCTAGAGGAATCTGACGTTTACGATATTCTTTCACTACGTTAATCAACTCATCAGCAGACTTATAACGCTCGCGACTTTGCCAGTAACCCATGGCCCATTTGGGCATAATCTGCGCTTTACCGGTTACTTGTCGGTATCCGCTGATCACTTCATCAATGGTATTTCCATGTATAAAATAATAGTCGATCTGGTCACCCATTTCAGAAGTAAGCGATAAGTTATTCTGATCTGCTTTTGCTCTGGGACTCAGCGCTTTCAATCCAATATAGGAAGTGCCTCCGTCTGGTTTCCATTCAAGACGAATTTTATACCTTGTACCCTGTTTAAGTTCCTTTGTAAACTTATAGGTATTTGGATTCCAGGCTGTTCGCCAGCGTTCAGGAACAATCAGATCATCGTTGATGTAAACTTTGGTATATCCGGCATAATAGAGTTTGAAATGAAATTCACCTGATTCTTTTGGCTCAATCTGACCCTTCCAAACGATGGCTGAATTGTTGAACACAAATCCTTCAGGGAAATTCTTGATGGTAGTCAGATTCTCGTAATCGACCGTCATTTCATTGCGGTTTACATAAACCTGACCGGTATCCGCATTGGTATAATAGATTGCTGATAATCCTCCCTCCTCCCCTTTTTCATTGTAAAGGGTGAATTGATTCAAATCATCATAGTCGCGTGGATCGCCAAACTTGGTCAATGAATAATTATCCCACAAGATACCGTAGTTTTTATTCGACACCACAAATGGAACCGATACTTTGGTATTGTATTGATACAGACTTTCATTTTTACCTTTATAGTTAAACTCATCAGACTGATGTTGCCCCAGACCATAAAATGCCTCATCGTCAGGAGATTCAAATATCTGGGAAAATGAATAACCTGTAGTTCCCTCCACAGTAATGGGTGAAAATGATTTCCCGTCCTTACGTTCCGAAAGGATCACTTGGTTATTTTGGTCATAAAATTTCACTTCACCCGTAACCAGCGACACTTTGGCTTTTACTTTTGAAGTGGATAGAATGATGCTGTCATTCCTTTCAACCACATCAAATTTGACAGGCTTGGCGGCATTTTCAACAACGCACAAACTTTTAGCTTTTGAAAACTCGTCAGTGGGTGATGCTACTACCCTGATAATTTGTTCATTGATCACTTCAAGAGCGATGGTTTGAGCCCCCTTTTCAAATTTCGATGTCGGATGAATAAGTACCCCCATCGATGTTTTCTCCCAGGCTTTTTGGGAGCAGGACGCTAGAAACAAGACAGCCATTGATAGAAACAAGATTTTCTTCATAAATATGTTAGGTTTAATTTATTCTATTAATCCAGGTGACGGGAAATTATGGAATAAATAATTTTAGAAAGATAACTAAAAATTAAACAGTATCAAAACGACCAAGATTTTATTGAAAAAATAACAATTTCAAGCAAAAATAAACTTTTAAATAGATCCGGCAAAGTTACATTGATTGGGAGTTATGGCTGTTTAATTATAAGTAATGGTTGAAAATATTAGAATCAATGAATATTGGAGTTTTTAAAAACCATAAGCAAAAGTCCTATTCGAATTTTCCCGTACCTTTATCAAAAGTTCATTGACTGACCATAATTACTAATAACCGTCTCCGGCAGGTTGGGTTTCAATAGCTCTCAAATGGCCTCTCCTTTATTGTTCACTGGACCATAAGCGAACCCATTTTATGGAACGCTCCGCTCCACTGACCGGTTATACAAAATTTGCCTTTTCTTTAATCCCCATAAAATGCCTTTATCATTTTTCTCCCACTATGAAAATACCATTCTGCCTCTGCCATAACTATAGCTTCTGTAAGGTTTCTGTAAGGTTTCTGTAAGGTTACTGTATCTACAATTACAGTTAGCTTATAGAAACCTTATAGAAACCTTACAGAAGCTATAGTGATTTTAGAGGCAGCACCCATTTCTTTGGTAGGTCAGTAAATAATAAAAGGGCGGTAAAACATTTTTAAGATACGACGGGCCCAAAAGGCAAAGTAAAAAAGAAAGAAACCCTGTCTGCGTTTACAGTCCGAGAGGGCTTCAATGAGGATGTATGTGACCTGGTAATGTTACAAATTTGATTCAGTGAAGCAAAATAAAGAACATGAATTATTTTTCCTTTGTAAATTATATTGATAAATTAATAACCAGCGATCGAACTTGAGTTAATATGATTAAATAAATTGATTTGAACATTAATTCAGTGAACAATTAATACTCCATCGAGGTTTATATAAGTAGAGTTTGCAATAATTAAGTCAATACCAACAGTTATGAACGTATTGGAAATAATACAACATCGTCTCGTCAACCAGCAACTTGCAACGAACAGTTTTAATACTGCGAAAGAACTTGTTGGCTGGATGGGTGCCATGCAAGCCCAGGATTATAACCAGGCAAAATGGGCCATTGGCGTACGATTGCCCCATTTGACCGGTGATCAAATTGAATCAACTTTTAATACGGGTGAAATCCTTCGCACCCATTTGATGCGTCCTACATGGCATTTTGTTTCAGCAGACGATATTTACTGGATGCTCGAACTTACCGCTTCTCAAATCAAGGCAGTTTTAAATTCAAGACATCGTTTATTGGAATTAACTGAAATAGGTGTGAGAAAAAGTCAGGAAGTAATGGAAAAAGCATTGAGTACCAAAAATTCAATGACACGCGAAGAGTTGCTCAATGAACTTCAAAAAGCGAACATTCCAACCGATCTTCAACGTGCATCTCATTTTATGCTTAGGGCTGAAATTGATGGGTTAATTTGTAGTGGAGTTATCAAAGGTAAGAAACAAACGTATGATTTACTTTCGGTAAGGGTTCCAAGGAAAATAATCATGCTCAAGGAAGAAGCCTTGGCTAAGCTAGCTAAAAGTTACTTTTCAAGTCATGGACCAGCCACTTTACCAGATTTTGTATGGTGGTCGGGCCTGTCGGTATCTGATGCCAGACGTGGTTTGGAAATGAATAGACCAGGTTTGAATTCAGATTCTACCGGTTCAGAAACCTATTGGTACGTCAATCCGGTTATCGTTCCCAAAACACTCCCCGACTCGGTTTACCTGTTGCCAGCGTTCGATGAATTTTTGATCAGTTATAAAAACAGAAGAGCTATAATTACTGCTGAAGATCACAAGAAAGCCATTTCAGAAAATGGAATATTCAGACCTGTTATTTTGGTAAACGGACAAATTAGCGGACTATGGAAGCGGACCTTCAAAAAAGACAGAGTGGTTGTAGAAATTGAATATTTCAGGCCACACAACATAACAGAAAAACATCTGATTGACGACGCTGTTGATTCATTTGGGTACTTTTCAGAATTGAAAGCGGATATAGAATTCATAGAACAACCACCTTAATTGTCAGCTTGTATAGAAAATATTTTGGGTTCTTTGCAGAAGGGTAATTATATTGGAAGGTTAAGGGTTGAATCAAATGCAAATAAAGAATTGAGTGAATAGAAATGTGTGAATTATGTAACAATTTTCCAAAATTATATAACCCTTGGAACTGATAATACCTGCACCTTTGTACAATCATCATTAAACAATCATGTAAAGTTTTAAACTTTTAAAATACAAACAAAATGGAAAATTCAAATGTTACCGCAAAAGTTATTGGAGCAATTATAGTAGGAACCCTTGTAGGGGCTACCCTAGGAATTTTATTCGCTCCATATAAAGGAAGCAGAACCCGCAACAGGATTGCACGCAGGACCAAAGATCTTACCAATAATCTTTCAAATATAATGAGGGAGGAAGCAAATTCCTTACTCAACAAAGCAGAAGAGTTTGAAAATATGGCAGAACAAAAGATTCAGGATCTAACGAAAAAAGTCAAACAAAAAGCTGATTCTTATAAATATCAAGATATAAAAAGCGAGACAACTAATTTGTAAAATGAGCCATGAAAGATTATATGACTTATAAGCAATTTAATTTTCTTTGGAGAATTTTCAGGCTTGCACAAAACACTGGTATTTGGAAATTAAAAATCAATTTATGAACCGATAAAAATTCACATTATGAAAACTACAAGAATTTATTCAATGACAAATAATATCTTATTGTTTTTAATTGGATCAATCATGATCTTTTCTTTAAATTCATGTGCTACCAAAATGCCTTTTCTAAGTTCAACGATAGTTCCGGGAGCTGAAGGCGTTGTAAAAGTGAATAGAGACAAAAATAAGAACTATGTCATTAAGGTGCAAATATCGAATTTAGCAGATCCTTCCAAGCTTCAGTCACCAAAGAGTACTTATATAGTTTGGATGGAAGGCTATAATAATGATACCAAAAACATAGGCAAAATAAAAAGTTCATCAGACTTATTATCAAAAAGGTTAAAAGGTACTTTAGAGACAGTATCTCCTATCAAGCCAAGAAAAGTATTTATTTCAGCCGAAAACGATGCCAGTATAGAATATGCGAATTATTCGGACGTTATATTGACGACTGATAATTTTAAAAAATAAATTTCTAAATTCGAGGTTTGATAGCAATTAAAACGAATTAATTGCAAATTGTGAAACAGCTTTAATTAAAGCAGTGGGGCTTTTATTATGCTAAAATTAAAAACATATTTACATTGAAAACCAAACTATAAAAATTACTTTTTAAAAATTATCATGAAAAAATTACTTTTAATTGTTGCATTGGCTTTAATATCAGTTGGTACGTATAGCCAAGGTTCACTTTCTCATGGAAGTAACCAATTAAATTTGGGAGTGGGTTTATCAGAATGGGGTGTTCCAATTTATATTGGATTTGATCATGGCATGCGCAATGATATCTCACTGGGAGCTGAATTTTCTTATCGTGATTACCGGGAACATTACGGAAGTGTTTATTACAACTCCAATATTATGGGATTTTCCGGCAATGCCAATTATCATTTCAACAGAATTCTTGAAATTCCCAGCGATTGGGATTTCTATGCAGGACTGAATTTAGGTTTTTATGTGTGGAATTCACCTGATAATTACCCAGGCCCAAGTAGTCATAGTTCAGGGTTGGGATTAGGCGGTCAGATTGGTGCACGATATTATTTATCCAATAAAGTGGGTTTAAATCTTGAGTTCGGCGGTAATAATGCCTTTTCAAGTGGTAAATTTGGCTTGACCATTAAAATATAATCAAGTCAACATTGGAAACAAAATGCCTAATATCGAAGGTTTTAAGAGTTAGTTGCCTCTACTATCAATATATAAACAATGAAAGCTCTAACTTAAATCGTTTAATAAAATTCAAGTTCATAAAATAAAAACATAAATTACAATTTGACAAAACTACATATACCTCTTGAATAAATGTCTTTTTTCAATTTTACAATTCATTGCATATCAATAGGATACTACATAAAAAATATTGAAAGTTTGAATAGAAATGTTTTGAGGTAATTTTGTAGGTTTGGTTTAGTTTAGTGAGTGTCCCGATACAATTGTATCGGGATTTTTTTCTATAAGTTACACGTAGTTCAGTAATAATAAGGGAATTAACATCATTTAATTATAAACATTGCCTTCAACAAGGAGAATGAACTTTGATTGAGATAGATTTTACTATCCTGTTTATTTTCCACTTCTAACCTTTTTAACCAACTCCGCAGTTACAGGATCAAAGTTATTCCCAAAACTTGACCTGACATACGATAACACATCGGCCATTTCCTGATCAGTTAATTCTGCCTGGGAAGGCATAGAACTATTGTAAATCTCCCCATTGACTTCCACTTTTCCATTAAGGCCTTTCATCAGTACAGCTACCAATTCTTTGGGATCTTTGCCCACCCAGCTTCCAGGGCTCAATGGTGGATGCATCCCAGGAACCCCTGAGCCGTCAGCCTGATGACAGGTGAGACAATATTCATCAAAAACAACTTTACCCGGATGCACTTTTTCTGCCGCTTGGGTTGGCAGATTGTTGGATACTTCTTTCGTCAATAATTGGGGATTGACCGCTTCCACTTTCTTTTTTTCAGCATTACTCTGGCATGATATGAATACTCCTACCAACAATACACTAAATATTAACAGATTAACGATTCGTTTCATGAATTTCAATTAAATTTGGAAGGTCAATATACAACTATTTTAAAACAAACTATTTCGATTGGTATAAAATCCGGTAAATCCGTCCCTTCGAATCATCCGAAATATACAATGAACCATCAGGTCCCTGAGCCAAACCACAGGGACGATGTTTGGCATCATTTGGACTTTTTACCACATCAACTCCCGCAAAACCACTTGCAAAAACTTCCCACTCACCCGAAGGCACAGAACCTTTGAAGGGAACAAATACCACGTAATATCCTTCCTGCGGCAATGGTGCCCGGTTCCATGAACCGTGAAATGCGATAAAAGCTCCATTTTTATATTTCTCAGGAAACATCTTTCCTGTATAAAACAAAATATCATTTGGAGCCAGGTGTCCAGGGAATGCCATGATCGGATCGGCATTTGCTGAACATCGGCCAACCTTCAAACCGTCGCCACCATATTCAGGAGCTAATACTTTCTTTCTCTGTGCACCATCGTAATAACAATAGGGCCAACCAAAATTAGATCCGTCTCCTACCTTTAAAAACTCTTCAGCCGGTAATTGTGCATTTTGTTCATCAGTATATAATTTAGGGAAAAGCTGTGACAACTGATCACGTCCATGTTGAACGGCATAGAGCTTATCTTCAACATTGTTCCATGTTAGGGCAACGGCATTTCGGATTCCAGTTGCATAACGATAACCGTCTTTGGCTTGATCCTGATTCAAAACATCGGCTTTAAACCGCCAGATTCCAGCATGCAATTTCAATAAAGGACAGGGATCCATACCTGGTGACCCTTTGGTTCGGTCTTGCAACTGACAGGCATTTGAAGGAGCGCCTACAGTTACATATATATTACCTGCCATATCAAAAGTAAACGGTTTTGTGGCATGTTCATTTTGTGCACCAAAACCTGTTGCAATAATCTCAGGACTTTCATTGGGAACCAATTCTCCTTCCTTGAGCTTGTACCTTACAACAACGGTATCGGCTCCAAAATATAAATACCCATTATGAATTTTTATACCCGTTCCCTCAAATTTCCCATAATATTTAATGATATCAGCCTTTCCATTCTTATCCTCATCGCGAAGGCAAACGATTCCACCACCATTTTTAACCCGGCTGAGCGATACATACACATCACCATTCGTGTTTACATCAAGGTGCCTGGCATTCCCTATATTATCAGCAAACACAAGTGCCGAGAAACCAGCTGGAAGTTTCAAGCCTGCATTGTCTTTGTCAGACTCAATATTCTTTAGATTCTTTCCTGCATTTAAATTGCAGGCGCTCAATAAAGCCATTGCAAAAGTCAAAAGTGCTAATCTACTCATGGTTGGTTGTTATTAATGATTAATGAAATATTTACACGATCGATTAAACCAGATTTTTCTATGATAATATAAACATAAAACTTCATCATTTGTTTAGAACTATCCTACATTTAAACATTTATGGTTCATCCCACTAATGCGTAGCTGGCATTGTGAAGATCCAATATTTTGAGGTTGAAATATTCCATATCGCGATATTTATTCAAATCCATTTTGAAGCGTTTGAAGCGTTTGCAACGTTTGCAGATTTGCAAATCTGCAAACGTTGTAAGTTTAGTTTAATTTTCGGTTCAATGATTTTGTTTCTTTTGAGAAGGGAGAAAATGGAATAAGAGTAAGAATGCAAACTTGCAAACGTTGCAAATGCTTCAAACGTTGCAAAGAGTTCAGAAAAAGGGAGGTAGGTCGGGTGTGGCAATTTTTCTCCTGCTTTTTGGATTTTACCCCCTTGATGATAGCGCAAACCAGTTACCGACAATATTTGATTATAAAGTTACTATTCCATTTATTTCAGGTACGCATTTCTGTGAAGAACCACATTTATATAATCTCTGAGATGACATATTGTGAGTTTGTAGATAGATTTCTTTGCTAAGGAATTATATCATTCAGTACCTCGCAATGATATGTTGATAAATGTATATCTTTCCTTGCCATATTGTCGATTCAACTAAATTATGGTCTCACTAAAAGAAATGGAATGTATTAATTTATTATTCACTTTGTATAAATGCATTTATTGATTTAATTTTGCCGATAATTTTAATCAGGAACAAATGAAAGGTATTTATACAATTCTATTATTGGTCATGTCCAATTCGTTTATGACGCTGGCATGGTATGGACACTTGAAATTTAGTGAATTAAAATGGTTCAGTAAACTGGGTCTTGTCTCAATTGTACTCATTAGCTGGGGAATAGCACTGTTTGAATATGCCTTTCAGGTACCGGCCAACCGGATTGGATACAAAGAAAACGGCGGCCCATTTTCACTCATTGAATTAAAAGTGATTCAGGAAGTTATTACATTGTTGGTTTTCTCTGTCTATTCGGTGTTGTTTTTCAAAAATGAACACATCAGATTCAACCACATGATCGGATTTGTATTCCTGATTCTGGCAGTTTATTTTATTTTCAAGAAATAAGACACTCAGAAATAGCTATATCACAATATTTCGAAGTTCCTTTTAACCTTAACGTACATTCTTTCAGGCTCTCTGATAATATTTTTCTCAGTTATTGTATTTCCCTCATCAAGAAAAGTAATTGTTGCTCCTTCTGGTATTTTATCAAGCAGTTCAGGATTGTCAATAATTTGTTCTACAAAATCAAAGGCAATTGCCATGTCACGTTTAACCTGTTCTCGATTTGTCATTTCTTTAGTTTATTTAGGGTCCCACAAGTTGCACCTGTGGTTATTCACATTCAACCACTTCGTGGTTTCAGGCAATTTTTCAGCAGACCCTATTTAGAAATTGTAATTTATAAGTCCACTCAGCAAAGCCTAATTTGCCTTTTGAAGAGTTTAAAATTTAAGGTTTCAATTTTAAACTCTTCCATAATTGGTTTGAATACAAATATATGATTTTTTTTCTGAATTTTATTACAAATTGGTAACGATCTCAAAGGTATTCTGCTTAATTTGGAACAAATCAATTGCAATTATCGTAATGCATAAAATGTAAACGGTAGCAAATATTTTAGACCTTTTTAAAGCAATTATCGTAATGCATAAAATGTAAACGGTAGCAAATATTTTAGACCTTTGTAAACGAATTATTTGTATCCATTTCAAATAGAAATCTGACAAATGAACATTTTACGGGGTCAATTGTCAAAGGAATAGCTTATTTCGCATTTAAATTGAATCAAATTGAATTTACTATATCAGAAGTACGATATTAACAAATGGTTGCCTACCACTAAAAAAGAGGTTGAGTCGCGCGGTTGGGAAAGTCCTGATATCATTTTTTTCACAGGTGATGCCTATGTTGATCATCCATCCTTTGGAGCGGCTGTCATAGGTAGGATACTGGAAGCAGAGGGTTTGAAAGTGGCCATCGTGCCTCAACCCAACTGGCAGGACGATTTGCGCGATTTCAAGAAATTAGGCAAGCCTAATCTGTATTTTGCAGTTACTGCCGGGAATATGGATTCGATGGTGAATCACTATACGGCCAACAAACGCAAGCGCTCAAATGATGCCTATACCCCTGGTGGTAAATCGGGTCAGCGTCCTGACTATGCCACCACTGTTTATTGTAATATACTGAAAGATTTGTTTCCTGATGTGCCGATTGTAATCGGGGGAATTGAAGCCTCACTGCGACGGGTTACCCATTACGATTATTGGAGCGACCATCTGAAACCTTCTATTTTAGTGGATTCCAGGGCCGACATACTTTTTTATGGTATGGGTGAAAAATCAATTATTGAATATACACGGCTCATTCAGAAAGGTGTGGACCCAAAAAAGCTGACCAATATTCCTCAGACAGCCTTTTTGGTTTCAAAGGAAGAAAACTATGTCAGCAATAAAAATTGGAGCAACATTGATTTGTATTCCTACGAAGAATGTATGGAAGACAAAAAGAAGTTTGCCAAAAACTTTATGCACATTGAAGAGGAATCAAATAAAGTAGAGGCGAATGTCATTACTCAGGATGTTGGTGATCGACAGGTTATTGTAAACCCTCCATGGCCTCCGCTGGAAGAAAAAGAGATCGACCGTTTCTACGATTTGCCGTTCACCCGTCTTCCCCATCCCCGCTATAAAAATAAGGAAGAAATTCCGGCATACAATATGATTCGTCATTCGGTGAACATTCACCGCGGATGCTTTGGAGGGTGTACATTTTGTACCATTTCAGCCCACCAGGGAAAGTTCATTGCCAGCCGTTCCGAAGAATCAATTCTGAAAGAAGTTGACAAGTTGGTATTGATGCCTGATTTTAAAGGCTATATTTCAGATTTGGGAGGCCCTTCTGCCAATATGTATAAGATGAAAGGCATTCACCAGGAAATTTGCAATAAATGCAAACGTCCCTCGTGTGTTTTTCCTGATGTGTGTAAAAACCTGAACATCGACCATAAGCCGATGCTCGATTTGTATAAAAAAGTCCGTGAGCATCCTGACGTGAAGAAAGCCTTTATCGGCAGCGGAATACGTTATGACATGATCTTGAAGGAAACCAGTGATCCCAAAGTTAATAAAAACAACATGGAATACCTGCGTGAAGTAATTAAACACCATGTCTCGGGAAGGCTCAAAGTGGCTCCTGAACATACTTCAGACCAAGTATTGGATTTAATGCGCAAGCCTTCATTTAAACTATTTCACAAGCTGAACAAAGTATTTCAGGAGATTAATAAGGAGGAAGGCCTCAATCAGCAACTTATCCCCTACTTCATTTCGAGTCACCCGGGATGCGAAAATGTAGATATGGCCAATCTGGCTGTCGAAACTAAAAGCCTCGACTTTAAATTGGAGCAGATACAGGATTTTACCCCTACCCCCATGACTTTGGCAACCGTAATCTATTATACCGGTTATCACCCCTATACCATGGAAAAGGTATTTACAGCTAAAACTCAGAAGGAAAAACTGGCCCAGCGCAAGTACTTTTTCTGGTATCAACGTGAATACCATCAAGAAATAAAAAGCGAACTGACCCGTTTAAACAGAAAAGATTTGATAGAGGGATTATTTGGTTCACCCAAAAAGGATTTAATTAGATCAGCTCATAAATACTGATAACTATTCCAATGTTTAAAAATAATTAACGATTAACGATTAACGATTAACGATTGAAGATTAACGATTTAACTATCAAACCTTTTAACTATTTTAACCATGCAAAAAACAAAAACTATTGCCATTATCATATCCCTATTCATCCTGATTTCATGTGCCGAACTAACTCAATTCGCACAAACAGCCGGAGCACAGAGTTTGCCGCTATCGAATACTGAAATTGTCAATGGACTGAAAGATGCTCTTTTGGTGGGTGCCGACAGTGCGGTGAAGCGCTTATCGGCAGTTGATGGGTATTTGAAAGATCTGGAAGTTAAAATATTGCTTCCCCCTGAAGCAAAAACGATTATGGATAATATTTCTAAGCTTCCCGGTGGAGCAAAACTGGTTGAAGATGTAATTATACGCATTAACAGGGCTGCTGAGGATGCTGCCAATGGAGCAAAACCAATCTTTGTGAACAGTGTTCGTGAAATGACATTTGCTGATGGATTCCAAATCCTGCGTGGCCCTGACAATGCCGCTACCAACTATTTCAAACAAAAAACATCGCAGCAACTCGGTGAACTGTACCGACCCAAAATACGCGAATCATTGAACAAGAACCTGGTGGCCGGGATTTCAACCCAACAATCATGGAACGAATTGACCACCAACTGGAATAAATTAGCCGGATCGACCATGGGAAAATTTGCAGGTTTTAAAACGGTCAATGTTAAACTCGAAGATTACATTTTGCAAAAGGCTTTAGACGGCTTATTTCTAAAAATAGAAGAGCGCGAGAAAGATATCAGACACAATGCCGGTGCAAGGGTAACCAGTATTCTGAAAAGAGTATTTGGCAGTCAAACTGCTGCAAAATAGACAGTATAAGGCATCCTTTACCTTCCTGATTCACAGAGGACATTAGGTGAAAGAATTGGCTTGCCATTCTTATGCAAAGCTCACCAATCATTTCGTGTAGTTCAAGTGATTAAAGCATTATTTATCAGCTATAAACAACCATTTTTGTTAATAACCTCTGAAAATAGAAAGTTAACCTCAAGAGGTTTTAATGGAATGATTCAAAACCAAAAATTTCAACCCATCGAACTCGAATAGGTTTGAGTGTTATTCAAGAGGCAAAATAAATGTACAAAATCTGTGATGATTTTAAATTCTTTTTAGAGACTGAATAGTTACAAATTTTCTTTCTGCTATTTAGGGTCTGCTGAAAAACTCACAATGTGCAGTATTATAAGAAGATATCAACCTGCAAATTAAAACAAGTGCAAGGAAATTTGAATTGACGATTCATCCCGAGTACTCGGGAGCACTTGTTTGTTTTTAGAATCAATTAATTGGGTATTTTTTGCAGATTCAAAAATAAAACAACCACACACATGCTGGTTGCAGGTTGCACCCTTGTAATATTCTAAGCAGC
>Ga0209123_1001518_pt1 | contig 22659 bp, 21 predicted proteins | sample BarGraIncu00431A_FD_184500 | JGI IMG/M metagenome (GOLD analysis project Ga0209123, IMG submission 184500) | Arctic peat soil microbial communities from Barrow, Alaska, USA - Barrow Graham LP Incubations 004-31A (SPAdes) (version 2) | ecosystem: Environmental > Terrestrial > Soil > Wetlands >...
AATCCTTTGCTATCTGATTTGTCGGCGACTGCTGAAGTGGGTAGTCTTATTTTTAGTGGGCTCATAGCAACGAATGATAAAGGTGAATGGATGCCAGATCTGGCAGTTGAAATTCCTACCTTGCAAAATGGTGGTGTGAGTCGGGATGGTTTGACTGTAACTTATAAACTTCGCCCTGGAGTGACTTGGCATGATGGGAGTCCCTTTACCGCTGATGATGTTAAATTTACTTGGCAAATCATTATGAATTCAAAAATAAATATCGTGTCCCGAGATGGGTATGATAAAATTAAAGCAATAGATACTCCTGATAAATATACAGTCGTTGTAAGATTTAAAGAATATTATGTAGCCCACTTGTCGTTGTTTAGTGTTATTTTGCCGAAACATATTTTGGAAGCTGTTGATGATATCAATAAGGCTTCATTCAATCGTTCTCCAATTGGGACGGGTCCTTTCAAATTTAAGGAATGGAGATTAGCCGAGTCCGTTGTGCTGGGAGCCAATTCTGCTTATTTTCGTGGCAAACCTAATCTTGATACAATTACCTATAAGGTGATACCTGATAGTAATATTATGCTCATCCAATTAAAAGCTGGTGAAGTTGATATCGTTAGCAATGTTGCTTTTGCTCAGCTTGATCAAATTAAAGACATTGCTGGGATGCAGGCGATTGTTACGCCAAATATGATTTGGGAGCATTTGGATTTTAATTTAGATAATGCTTTATTTCAAGATGTGCGGGTCCGCCAAGCTGTCGCCTTAGGGATAGACAAGCAGGCCCTTATTGCCAATGTTCTTAAAAGTGCAGCTAGTCCAGCCCTTGGGGATCAATCCCCTTTATCTTGGGGTTATAATCCAGGTGCGAAACAAGAAGTACGTGATGTGAATGCTGCTCGCGAATTGTTAATACAAGCAGGATGGAAGCTAGGGGATGATGGTGTCTTCGTCAGAGATGGTCGCAAGTTAGCATTTTCTTTAGCGTTTCCCACAGGGAATAAATCTCGAGAGATTGTTGCTAGTGTAATAGGGCAGCAATTAAAAGAAGTGGGTATTACAGTAGAGTTAAAACCTATTGATTCAAAGCTGTTTTTTGATGATGTATTAAAAAAGCGAGGATTTGAAACCGCGCTGTATGCTTGGGTAGCTGGTATTGATCCAAATGATGAAAACTTGTGGCATTCCAAAAAGATTCCAAGTCAAAGCAATGGTTATGATGGACAAAATTATCCTGGTTGGCGTAATGCTGAGATTGATGCCCTGACGGAGCAGGGCATTCATACTATCGATATTCAAGGGCGCAAACAAATCTATTTTCGCATTCAGGATATAATGGTCCAAGAACGCCCTGTAGTGCCTCTGTATTTTAGAAGTAATATTGATGCAGTCAAAAGCAGTGTAATAAACTATCGCTCTAATCCTACGTCAGCAGGTAATCTTTGGAATGCATGGCAATGGGGTTTTGCGGCAAAGTAAACTTGAAAAAGTATTGATTAGTTGGTTATGTAAAAAACCTTGACGATGTTTTGATATTGTGGTAGAATCAATATTGTCGCTGATAAAACACAATTATGCGGTCGTGGCGGAACGGCAGACGCGCTAGATTCAGGTTCTAGTGAGGGAAACTTCATGGAGGTTCAAGTCCTCTCGACCGCACCAATTACGACAAGTCTATTTACGCGGTAGTGGCGGAACGGCAGACGCACCAGCTTGAGGGGCTGGCGCTCGCAAGGGCGTGATGGTTCAAATCCATTCTACCGCACCAACCTCAATATTGACAAGGCTTATAGGCATTTTGCCTGTAAGTCTTTTTTGCTGATTATGAACGTTTAAATATGAGCTTGATACCATTATTGAACAGCGATAGAATTTATTGGCGTTGCAGGAATTTTGCTTTTGATGGTAAATAAAGTATTATTATATAGAATGTGCGCAGAAAGTAACTTCTATAGTATTAAAATATATAGGTAGTTAGTGCGATGTATGTACTGGTGTTTAATTGTACGAAATAACTTATAATGTCAATCCAGCCCAAGAAGTTTTTATAAAAAAATTTCCGGTAAAGTTAAAATTCACCTAAAGGGTATAAAAAAGAGGGTATTATGGCTAATTTACTTACTATCTTTGCGAATAAACAGTTTCAAAATATTGCAATTTCTCATCTGAATACAACCTTAGGTATGACTCTGCTTGTACCGATATTGCCAGTTCTTTTACAGAGTAAAGGGCTTTCGGAGACGGAGATCGGTATTATAATGGGTGGCACTGCGGCAAGTGCTCTTATAATACGCCCTTGGGTAGGCTTTCAAGTTGATCGTAAAGGCAGTCGTCCAGTTATTCTGATTGGTCAGTTTTTGCTTATTTTATCAACAATTGGCTATTGGTGGGCAACAAGTTTTATTTCTTTTTTTGTTTTAAGATTGCTTTTCGGATTTGCGTTAGCTTTTTATGGTACAGGAGCTGTTACTTTTGCGAGTAATATTGGATCAGGTGAAAGTAATTCAAATGCTATTGCCATGTATACTTTAACTACCATGTTAGGACTTGGGCTCAGTATGAGTATTGCTCAGGTGGCTTTTGATAATTTTGGTTTTGATGCACTTGTTGGTATTAGTTTCATCCTGATCGGAAGTGCTTTGGGAGTCATGAAATTCCGATCTCATCCTACTAAAATAGCAACTAATAACATCCCGCGCGTTCCGTTCATGGTTGTACTAAAATCAAAGGTTGTTCTAGCAACAATAATTTCTCAGTTTGCAGCAAGCTTCTCTTTTGGTGCAATATTTACATTTATACCACTTGCGGCCATTGAAAAGGGTATTCATTTTTACTCGCTATTCTTTATTGCTTTTGCTGTTTCAGTGATTGGTTCTCGCTTTTTTGTACAGAAAGTAAATGATCTGTTCGGTTTGGAAAAAGCGGTAGTCTACGCTAGTTTAACCATGTTGGTAAGTGAAATTATGCTGCTAGTAAACATTTCGCCAATAATTCTCATTTTGGCAGGTGTTCTATTTGGATTAGGATTTGGTATTGTATTTCCTACATTGGTTCTACTTTTAGTGCGACGTATCAATCAAAAAAACCGGGGAACGGCCCTTGGTATACTGATTGCCTCTGGTGATATCGGTAATGCCCTCTCTACGGCTATATTAGGTGGTGTGGCTGAACATCTGGGATATTCCGTTTTGTTTTCAACAACGGCGTTAATCTTAGGGATATGTACATATTGCTTTTATACTATGTTTAGGAAAGAACAAACGGAAGAATTTATGGAATAATAATTTTGGCACAAGAAACTCGGATTCGTTAAGTACCTAATGTAAATATTATCTATATGCACTGATGTGGGTGAACTATGGGGGCAGTGAGAATAGTATATATTTGAGGTGAACGATGGCCTGGGAATCACCCATGACTTTACAAAAGAAATGAAGGATAAACGAGGATGGATGTATAAGAAGTATCTGTGATAATGTGAGTAAAAGGAGAAAATTGAATGGACAAAATCCCTACTTGGCTTAGATGGACTTTATGTATCCCGACAGCATTACTTGCTTTCTTAGCTCTTAATGCAATTAATAGAATTACTTTCTTAATGATATTTGGTGATTCAAATGGATTGTTTTTTAAAATTGGAAATATCTTAGTCGAAGGAACTATTGGAGTGCTAGTTTTGTTATATGTACTTTATGTAATAGTTCCAAGTCATAAATATACTGCAATTATTGTAGCTTCTAGTAGTATTGCAATACTATCAATAATCGGAATAACTTTACAAATGATAAATCCTGATACCGTTACACCACTATGGCAAATATTATTACCAGGAATTCTTGCCATTGGATCTTGTCTTTATTTTTGTAGAGGCGTATTAAAAAATCAGATGCTTAAAAAGAGTACTTTTCTTAAATAGTGAAATTTTTTCGAATAATTTTTTTAAAATGAGGAATTTTAGATTAATAACAGCATACACTATAATTAAATACAAAAAAGTACGGCCTCATTATTATAATCTGTCACATTCAAATTAAGTTAGATTTATAATTTAGTGAGGCAACGAAGCCTTCGCGAAATGTGCGGAGGCTTTTTCTGTATTTTATTATTAAAATTGGAGGGGTGAAGTATGAGCCTAAATACAATACCTACAGAATTAGAAAAAATAAAGACAGAGCCCGTCGGCTATAGGTTTTTATCACCTTATGGGATGTTAGCCGAATGTCTCGCTAGCGGAGACGAAGCTATCATTGAGCAGGCGTGGTTATGTTTTGCTGAATTTAGCGTTGATCATATAGTAGGATAGGTGTTAACAAGTCGATAGGCTTCATTTCTATCGACTAATTTTTTTTGTAATTAGGTATTAGTATTTTGATAATAATTAGTTAAATGTGCTATAATATCAAAATAATGAAAAGTAGGGGGATGAATAATGAAAAAAGCAATTATTGAGATGGATAAGGGGAAAATTGTTGTTGAGTTGTTTGAGAATGAAGCGCCGAAAACAGTGGCGAATTTTGAGAAGTTGATTAAGGAGGGGTTTTATGACAACCTTTCCTTCCATCGGGTTATTAAGGGGTTTGTAGCTCAGGGCGGTTGCCCGGTAGGTAACGGCACCGGCGGACCTGGTTATGAGATTCCTTGCGAGACAAAAGGTAATCCCCATAAAAATGAGCGGGGTGCATTGTCCATGGCTCATGCGGGGCCAAATACCGGGGGTAGCCAATTTTTTATCGTGTATGAGCCGCAGCCTCATCTAGACGGGGTTCATACAGTTTTTGGCAAAGTTATAGAAGGTATGGATGTTGTGGATGCAATTCGTCAGGGAGATAAAATGAATAAGGTTACACTGGGATAATTATAACTACCGCAAAAGTCCTATTTGCAATCTCTATTGATGTTGCGATAGGACTTTTTGGCGCGCTATTGAATCAGATAGGGTATTTTTCAATTTGCTGCTCAGCCCAGCTCCCGATAATCGGGAGCTTACATTTTTCGCCCTGGTAAGCTTTGAACATTAAAAATAGCCACAAAATCACAGATGCTGGAGTGATTAGAATGGCAAGTATCCGTTTTTTTTTATATTTCAAGATTGGAGAGGGTCACTGAATTGTAGCCACGATCATTTGCTTCGCGCAAAATAATTTCTATAGCATCGACGGTTTCTTGTCGGTTGCCACCCCCATCATGCAAAAGAACGATGCAGCCAGGCTCTAAGTGATTCAGTACACGTTCTGAGATAATATCTGAAGAGATGCCAGACCAGTCCCTTGGGTCAACTGTCCAGTAAACTATTTTAACGTCAAGTTCAGGTGCCTTTTTTGCATAGATATAATTATGTGTGCCATATGGTGGGCGGAAGTAATGAACAGGTTGGCCTGATGTCTCTCGTAAAAGTGTCACAGACGCAGTAATTTCGTAATCTAGCTCGGAATCTGACAAATAATTCGGGTCGGGGTGAGTCATAGAATGGGAGGCTAATTCGTTGCCCTTCGTGGCAACCTGCTGGAGTAGTTGGGGGTACTGAGTAAAGTTGGTGCCTACCACAAAAAATGTCCCTTGAGCCCCAAATTTTTCAAGCAAGGCTAAAATCTGAGGTGTATATTTTGGACTAGGACCATCATCAAATGTCAGGGCGAATTTAATAAACTGGCGAGTTGTTGTAGGGACCGTAGGGACTGTAGGAGTTGTGGGTTGGATAGATGGAGCAGGAGAGGATGTAATGGGTTTGTTAGCAGGCGGAGCAGCAAAAGCAAACAGTGGAACTGGAATCAAGGAAAGTACAAAAAGGATAACTATTCTTTTAAGCAAAAAAGGGGCACCTCCTAATGGCAATCATTTAATCTAGTCCTAAATGTTATATATTACAAGCTGTCTAAAAATATGCGAACTTAGCGCGGTAAGTTTTATTGAGAAAGGACCTCCTATTGCAGAGTGAAATCACACTAGCAATAGGAGGTCCTTTTTATGTCTGATATATTCTTAATCGTAGCAAATAATAAAAAAATAGCAAAAAGGTAGATTGCTCTACCTTTTTGCTATTTTTGTTTCGGTTTTTTTGGCGCTTGTTTGTCAATGAAGAACTTTGAACTTTTGGCTGCAGTCTTCATATTCTTATAACTATCTTTATCGGAAACTTTCCCCATGCAATCACCTCCATATAGAAAGTATTTCTCTGCAGTTATTTGATAAATCTCAAAAAAATGCTAGCGAAAATACCAATGATAAATAGACCTTAGTGCATTATACTACAATACTATATAAGGTTGCCACTTTTATTTGCAGAAGATGCACACATCTACATCAAAATTTATATTGACAATGGATGAGAATCTTTGGTATGATATATCAAATAACATACAGCCTTTAAGCTGGTCCTGTGAGGCGAGCAAGGAGACATTAGTAAAGTAGTGTATTATACATGCCTTCTTGCGCCATCACACGCCAAGAAGGCATTTTTATATTTTCTTTCAAAGCCTGGCAACTCTTTGCTTAATCTGGTAGTATATATATACAGATATTATGTATATATATGCAATCGTTAACATTGATAAATTAGAGACGTTAGAGTTTGTCGGGGCGTATTCTGTTGAGAAAAGGCAAATACTATAACTTAAGTGAATCAAGAGGACTTATGCTGTATGTTTGATTAGTGCAAAGTTTTATTTATGAGGAGGAGTGGCTGTGAGTAAACGTTTGATCTCATTACGAGGGAAAAATATTTTAGGTCTTGAAACCATGACGGTCCCGGAAATAGAATTAATTTTGGCTACTGCCCAGGAAATGAAATCAATTATTGACCGTGATATAAAGAAAGTACCTACCTTGCGTGGCAAGTCTATCGTTAATTTATTTTTTGAAGCAAGTACCAGAACCCGTACTTCCTTTGAACTGGCAGGTAAATATTTAGGCGCTGATGTGGTTAATATTACTGCGAGTGCCAGCAGCGTGACGAAAGGCGAAAGCTTGCGTGATACATTGTATACCGTCGAAGCCATGGGCGTTGATGTGATTGTCATGCGCCATAGCGCTGACGGTGCGGCCCACTATGCTGCGCAGGTGGCAAAACCTGTGATTATTAATGCTGGGGATGGTGCTCATGAACATCCTACCCAAGGATTACTAGATATGTTTAGTATTAAAGAGAAAAAAGGCAACTTATCAGGACTAAAAGTAGCCATTGTAGGCGACATCTTGCACAGTCGAGTTGCTAGGTCGAATATTTGGGGGCTACAAAAAATGGGTGCTGAGGTGCATTTGGCAGGACCGAAAACCTTGATGCCTCGAGATATTGAGCAGACAGGGGTCTATGTTCATAATCGAGTAGAAGATGCGCTAGATGGAGCCGATGTTGTTAATGTATTGCGAATTCAGCGAGAGCGTCAGCACAAAGGCCTATTTCCTTCAGCTAGGGAATATGCCCGGATTTTTGGTGTTAATCAAACCCGCTTAAATTTAGCAAAACCTGATGCCGTTATTATGCATCCAGGGCCGATGAATCGGGGATTGGAAATTTCCCCTGACGTGGCTTATGGTGATCAGTCAGTCATACAAGAACAAGTGAAAAATGGACTGGCAGTACGAATGGCAGTGCTATTTTTGGTACTAATGGGAGGTAAAGACATTGAAACTACTGCTTAAAGGTGGAAGAATTGTCAATCCAGTACTAGGCTTTGATGGGATCGGCGATATATTAATTGAAAATGGTCATATTATTGCGATGGGTGCTCAGCTAAGCGCTGCAGGTGGGGAAATTTTTGATGCACAAGGCTTGGTGGTAACTCCTGGACTGGTTGATATGCATGTGCATTTACGTGATCCAGGTCTTGAAGCCAAAGAAGATATTGTATCTGGTACGAGGGCTGCCGCCGCAGGTGGATTTACAACAATTGCCTGCATGCCAAATACCAAACCGGTTGTGGATAGTGCAATCATTGTATCAGGGATATTACATAGAGCTCAGTATGAAGGCATTGTAAATGTGAAGGTCATTGGAGCCTTGAGTAAAGGACAGCTAGGCATGGAATTGGCAGAAATCGGCGACATGATCTTCACGGGTGCTGTAGCCATTTCAGATGACGGAAGTTCGCTGAATAATAACAGTCTGCTAAAAACCGGTCTTGAATATACAAGTATGTTTGACTGCCCAGTGATTACTCATTGTGAAGATGAATCCTTAGTCGCAGATGGGGTTATGCATGAAGGCGCAGTTTCAGCAATGCTGGGCATGAAAGGGCGACCCGCTGTTGCCGAAGATATTGCTGTCGCCCGGGATATTATGCTAGCTGAATATGCCGATGCTAGACTTCATATTGCTCATGTTAGCAGTAAAGGGGCGGTGGAACTGATCAGGGAAGCTAAGAAAAAGGGTATTAAAGTAACCGCTGAGGCGACGCCACATCATCTGACATTAACTGATGAGGCGGTAAAAAGTTTTGATACTGCAACGAAAGTAAATCCCCCCCTGCGTTCCGCTGATCATGTGGCTGCATTAGTAGCAGGTTTGCAAGATGGCACCATCGACGTTATTGCCACAGATCATGCACCTCATGCTTTTGAAGAAAAAGATATGGAATATAAGCAGGCTCCACCGGGCTTTACAGGCATGGAAACTGCCCTTGGCGTACTATTGACAGGATTATATCACACAGGTAAACTTACATTGTTGGAGCTGGTAGAAAAAATGTCAACAGCACCAGCTCGAATACTCGGCTTAGAGGCCGGGGTGCTCAAGGTAGGGTGCTTAGCTGATATCACCATATTTGATGCTGATTTGGAGTGGGTTGTTGATAGTAGCAAATTTTATACAAAAGGCAAACATACTCCTTTTGACAAGAAAGCTCTCAAAGGCAAAGTGGTAGCTACGATTGTCGGAGGCAAGTTTGTTATGCGAAATGGTGAGGTGTGTACATGAAAGGTAAATTAATATTAGAAGATGGTAGTGTATTTTATGGAGAAATGTTGATGGATAATGGGGTTGTCGGGGAAGTGGTCTTTAATACGGGCATGACTGGCTACCAAGAGATATTAACCGATCCTTCATATTGTGGACAAATTGTAACATTGACATATCCTATGATTGGTAATTATGGTGTGGCGGACTTATTTGAACAGTCACGGCAGTCCTTTGTCCGAGGTTTTATTATTAGTGAACTATGCCAAGAACCAAGTAATTGGCAATTAGAAAATACATTACAGGATTATCTCAGTAAAAATAACATTCAATGTATCTATGGTGTTGATACCCGGGCTATTACCCGGCGTATTCGCTCTCATGGCACGATGAGAGGTGTTATTGTCGGAGCTGAAACGAGTGCTGAACAAGTGGCCCAGTATTTTGACCAGCCTGCCGTAACAGGTGAAGTTATGGAAGTGACGACTCCTCAGGTGTATCGTATTGAAAGTCATGGTCCACACGTTGTTGTGATGGATTTTGGTATCAAAAAAAATATTTTAAATTCATTAAGTAAACTTGGTTGTTCCTTAACCGTAGTACCGGCTGATATGGGAATGCAGAAAATATTAGCTCTTAAGCCTGATGGTATCTTTTTGTCTAATGGTCCTGGTGATCCTAAAGATGTATCGTGTGCTGTGGAAACAATAAAACAATTAATGGGCAAGAAACCTATCTTTGGTATTTGTTTGGGACACCAGTTGTTAGCCCTGGCTCTAGGTGGGAATACTTATAAATTAAAGTTTGGCCATCGCGGCTCAAATCAACCTGTGAAAAACCTATTGACAGGGCGGGTACACATTACTTCACAAAACCATGGATATGCTGTAGAAGAAGCTTCATTAGCAGGCAAAGATGTAGTGATTAGCCACCGGGCGGTGAATGATAACACTGTTGAAGGAATACGCCATAATAGTTTACCGATATTTTCAGTTCAATATCATCCTGAAGCATCGCCAGGACCTGATGATAGCACCTATTTATTCGATGAATTTATGGTTCTGCTCAAGAAAGGGGTATAATTATGCCAAAAAAAGAGTATTTAAAAAAAGTAATGGTGATTGGTTCAGGACCTATTGTTATTGGACAAGCTGCAGAGTTTGATTATGCGGGGACCCAGGCATGTCGGGCGCTGAAAGAAGAAGGACTAGAAGTTGTACTGGTGAATAGTAATCCAGCGACAATTATGACGGATACTCATATTGCTGATCGCGTTTATATAGAACCATTAACCTTAGATTTCTTGGAAGCAATTATTGCCAAGGAACGACCTGATGGACTGCTGGCCACCTTGGGTGGACAGGCTGGACTCAATTTGGCTGTTGAATTATCAGAGAGTGGAGTGCTCTCCAATTTCAATGTAGAACTACTAGGGACACCCTTAACGGCAATCAAAAAAGCAGAAGACCGGGAATTGTTTAAGGCAACTATGCAAGAGATTGGTCAACCAGTTCCTGAAAGTACCACTGTAGAAGATGTAGAAGCCGCGTGCTTATTTGCACGAAAAATTGGTTATCCTATCATTATACGGCCAGCTTACACCATGGGTGGTGCAGGTGGTGGTATTGTGGATAATGAAATCGATTTGATTAGCACCGTTACCCGGGGCTTAAAATACAGTATGATTGGTCAGGTGCTTGTTGAACGGAGTGTTGCAGGCTGGAAAGAAATTGAATATGAAGTCATCCGTGATGCCGCTGACAACTGTATTGTTGTATGTAACATGGAAAATTTTGATCCTGTTGGTGTTCATACAGGGGATAGTATTGTTGTAGCTCCTTCGCAAACATTAACAGATCATGAGTATCAGATGCTGCGAACAGCATCACTTAATATTATTCGGTCCCTAGGAATAGAGGGGGGTTGTAATGCTCAATATGCCCTTGATCCTAATAGTAATAATTATTATGTTATTGAAGTAAATCCCCGGGTTAGCCGCTCTAGTGCTCTAGCTTCTAAAGCCACTGGTTATCCCATTGCCAAAGTAGCCACTAAGATAGCCATTGGTTACCATCTCGATGAAATACAAAATGCTGTTACCAAGAAAACTATGGCCTGTTTTGAGCCTGCTTTAGATTATATTGTCGTTAAATTCCCTCGTTGGCCTTTTGATAAGTTTATGTATGCTGATCGTATACTCGGCACCCAAATGAAAGCAACGGGTGAAGTCATGTCCATTGATCGCTGCTTTGAGGGGGCGTTATTGAAAGCCGTACGGTCCTTGGAAATTGGCGTTCATCGTTTGCATATTCCAGAAATAGGGATATTAACGACGGAAGAAGTACGGAAAAAACTGATAATCACAAATGATGAGCGAATTTTTGTGGTAGCAGAAGCATTGCGTCGACATATTGGCGTTGATGAAATTCATGAAATCACTCAGATTGACCACTTTTTCCTCAATAAGATTAAGAATATTATCAAGATGGAAGTTCGCCTGTTAGTGGAAGTTCATAGTCCGGAATTGATGCTTGCCGCCAAAAAAATGGGTTTTGCTGATAAGTCCATCGCTGAGATCACGGGAAAAACTGTGGCAGAAGTGAGAGAAGGTCGCATCGGGCAACAGATTGTGCCTAGTTACAAAATGGTAGATACTTGTGCTGCTGAGTTTGAAGCCGATACACCTTATTACTACTCTACATATGCCCAAGAGGATGAAGTCACTATATCTGATAAACGCAAAGTCATGGTGCTAGGGTCAGGCCCTATCCGTATCGGGCAGGGAGTGGAATTTGACTATTGTTCCGTACATTCGGTATGGGCATTGCGGCAAATGGATATTGAGTCCATTATTGTTAATAATAATCCTGAAACCGTAAGTACTGATTTTGATACTGCTGATCGCCTTTATTTTGAACCTCTCACACCAGAAGATGTAATGAACATTATTGATAAAGAAAAGCCCGAAGGCGTTATTGTGCAGTTCGGAGGGCAAACTGCGATTAATCTAGCAGGACCACTCGCCGCGGCAGGAGTCAAAATAATGGGTACGAGTGTTGAAGATATTGATCGCGCTGAAGATCGTGAGAAGTTTGATGCATTACTCGAACAACTAGCTATTCCTAGGCCGCAGGGCGGAACAGTAACCAATGGGGATGAAGCTGTGATCGAAGCTGGAAAAATTGGCTACCCTGTGGTGGTACGTCCGTCCTATGTCTTGGGTGGCCGTGCGATGGAAATTGTTTATGACGAAGATGAATTAAAAGACTATATGACCCGGGCGGTAAAGGCTTCTCCAGAACATCCAGTGCTTGTCGACCGTTATATGCAAGGTACCGAGGTTGAGGTAGATGCCATTTCTGATGGACATGATGTATTCATTCCTGGGATTATGGAACATGTGGAGCGGGCGGGTGTGCACTCCGGTGACAGTATTGCCGTCTACCCAACCCAAACCCTATCCTCTGAGGTGATAGCCACTATTGTAGATTATACTACGCGGTTAGCAATGGGGCTGAATGTTAAAGGCGTTCTCAATATCCAATATGTAGTGGTTGATGATGGTGTGTATGTGATTGAGGTCAATCCTCGTTCTAGCCGTACCATTCCTTTCTTAAGTAAAGTCACTGATGTACCAATGGTTAATGTGGCGACTCGTGTAGCTATGGGTGAGACTCTTTCTTCACTGGGTTATAAGTCAGGACTCTTACCAGCGAAACCTTATATTGCAGTGAAAGCCCCCGTATTCTCTTTCTCTAAAATGCAACAGGTAGATATATCCCTAGGGCCAGAAATGAAGTCTACTGGGGAAGTGATGGGCATCGACTATCATTATGCCAGGGCTTTATATAAAGCAATTACTGGTGCTGGTATGAATGTTCCACAACATGGTACGGTACTCTTCACTGTCGCTGACAAAGATAAGGAAGAGGGCGGTGAATTAGCTAAGGGACTAGCTGACCTTGGTTATCGTCTGGTCGCTACTGGTGGTACGGCTGAGCACTTAAAGTCTTTGGGACTTGATGTGGAAGTTGTACATAAAATGCATGAACAAAAACCTGATATTATGCAGATGATTAAAAGTGGTAAAATTCATATGGTCATTAATACGCTGACCCATGGTAAAGCCCCAGAACGTGATGGTTATAAAATACGCCGGGCTACAGTTGAACATGCTATTCCATGTTTCACATCGATGGATACTGCCAAAGCCGTTTTTGATGTATTAACATTCATGCGGGAACGCCGTCTATCCTATGTGCTGGCTATACAAGATTATGTGGGTGGAGGCGATAGCCTTGCCTAAAATGGTGGTAGAGGCTCAGGTTGTTAGTAATGTGGAGATTGGCATTCAAGTAAAAGAGTTGGTGCTGTATGCGCCAACAATCGCAGCAAGTGCTATGCCTGGTCAATTTCTTCATGTTAGAGTAGCGAGTGTTACGTATCATCCTTTACTACGGCGCCCCCTCAGCATCTCTAATGTAGATGCTGAGGCAGGTACGGTCAGTACCATTTACCGAATTGTAGGGCAAGGTACGGTTTGTCTAGCCAAATTAAATAAAAATGATATTGTAGATTGCATGGGACCGTTGGGCAATGGGTTTACATTGCAAGGTCAACGTCCCTTATTGGTTGGGGGCGGGATGGGATTGGCACCCCTAGTATTTCTAGCAGGTGCTTTATGCCCAAGGCCAACTGAAGTAGTAATGGGCGGACGTACTGAGGAAGAAATGTTTTGGGCACCTATCTTTCATGATATGTGCAGTAACCTTCATATTACCACTGATGATGGTACTTTGGGGAGCCGAGGCGTTACACTCGATCTATTGCCGGAGTTATTGCAAACAGGGAAGTTTGATATGATTTATACCTGCGGACCCCATGTCATGATGGATGGTGTAGCCAAGCTTGCCAAAGACTACAATATTCCTTGTCAGGTATCCTTGGAAGAATATATGGCCTGTGGGGTCGGTGGTTGTTTATCTTGTACTTGTGCTGCCAATGACGGTTCGCGGAAAAAGGTGTGTACCGATGGTCCGGTTTTTTGGGCTGAGGAGGTGGTTTCATGTTAGCCGTCACGATTGCGGGTATAAAAATGAAAACGCCAGTAATGACAGCATCTGGGACCTTTGGCTTTGGCACAGAATACAGTGATTTTGTGGATTTGAACAAAATCGGGGCAATCGTTGTCAAAGGTACCACCTTAAAACCTCGTCCAGGAAATAGTGGACGGCGTATTGCTGAAACTCCAGCAGGGATGCTAAACTCCATTGGACTAGAAAACCCAGGAGTTGAAGAGTTTTTGCGCACCATACTGCCTAAACTCACTCAGTATGATGTGCCGATTATTGTGAATATTTCTGGCAATACAATTGAAGAATATGGAGAACTAGCGGCGCTTTTAACTGTACCAGGCATCGCTGGTCTGGAGCTCAATATCTCGTGTCCTAATGTAAAAGAAGGCGGTATTGCTTTTGGTACCCAGTGCCATAGTGCCGCCGCTGTCGTTGAGATGGCAAAACGCAATACCAATTTACCTGTCATTGTTAAATTATCTCCCAATGTAACGGATATCGTATCTATGGCTCTGGCTGTAGAAGCAGCTGGTGCAGATGCCATCTCTCTCATTAATACCTTACTTGGTATGGCGATTGATATTCATAAGTGGAAGCCAGTCTTAGGTAATGTGGTGGGGGGGCTCTCTGGCCCCGCGGTCAAACCCATAGCCGTGCGTATGGTGTGGCAGGTTGCACAAGCGGTTCATGTGCCGATTATTGGCATGGGTGGTATTGTAACAGCTGAAGATGCTATTGAATTCATGTTAGCAGGGGCGAGTGCTGTAGCGGTAGGAACAGGCAATTTTATCAACCCTAAAGCCACTCAGTCAGTAGCAGAAGGTATTAAGGAGTATATAGAAAAACGTGGATTATCAAATGTAAATCAGCTTGTTGGGAAAGTAAATGTATAAAAAAATGGATGTGAGACTTGATGAAGGCTGATCAACGTTTAATTGTCGCCCTGGATGTTGATACCATGGAAAAAGTGCAGCAATTGGTAACGGTTTTAGGTGATAGTGTTAGTTATTATAAGGTTGGCATGGAGCTGTTTTATAGTGTGGGTAGTCAGGTTATCACTTATCTCTCAGCCCAAGGAAAAGAGATATTTTTAGATTTGAAATTACATGATATCCCCAATACTGTGGGGCAAAGTTTAGCTGCGCTGACTAGCTTAGGTGTATCTATGCTTAATGTACATGCTTCAGGTGGTCCTGCTATGATGGCAGTCGCTGCTCAAGCTGTGAAGAATAAAGCCGATGTTATGGGAATAAAACGTCCTAAGTTGATTGCTGTGACGGTTTTGACTAGTATCAACAACAGTGAATGGAATGCTCTTGGTTACAATTTGGATTTGTCTGAGCAAGTGGTACATCTTGCAAGGTTAGCTCAAAGTGCAGGCCTGGATGGCGTGGTGGCGTCCCCTCAAGAGGCGGCACAAATTCGCACAACATGTGGTGATGAATTTATTATTGTTACACCTGGCATCAGACCCAGTGGCGTTGCGATTAATGATCAAAGTCGCATTGCATCGCCTGCTAGCGCTCTGCAAAATGGAGCTCATCATTTAGTCATTGGACGGCCGATTACGGCCGCAGAGGATCCGCGGCAGGCAGCGTTAGCTATTTTACAAGAAATGAGGGACAAGGTATGAATGAAGCTGAAGTAAAACAGTTATTTGTAGAGACGGGTGCTATTTTAGAAGGGCATTTTTTATTGACCTCGGGGCTACATAGTCCTTTATATGTAGAAAAATTTCAAGTACTGCAGTATCCTGAGCATACAGCCGCCTTATGCAAGGCTTTGGCAGAACGTTTTGCTCAGGATCATGTGGAACTAGTGATTGGTCCGATTACTGGGGGCATATTACTTGCCCATGAAGTCGGTAAAAATCTGGGTACTCGGGCTATTTTTACCGAACGTGAAAATGGTCGTATGACGCTCCGACGTGGTTTTGTTATAAAACCTGGTGAACGAGTGCTTATTGTTGAAGATATTATTACTACAGGTGGTTCAGTACAAGAGGTTATTGATGTTGTACGTGCACATGGTGGTATACCAGTGGGGGTAGGTATATTAGTTGATCGTAGCGGTGGTACAGTGGATTTTGGAATACCTCATCAAGCGTTGCTTCATCTTACGGTGGAAACATATAGTACTGAAACTTGCCCCCTCTGCGTCAAAGGTCAACCAATTACTAAACGCGGTAGCCGTAAATTATAGATAAAGAATCGCAAAGTCGCAAGAACAAACGTAAAAATCCTAATGCGATAAAAAATAATATTTTGCAAAAAAACTATTGAAATAATAGCGAGGTTATGTTATTATATACAAGTCGGTGATCGCAAGACACGACAATGTGGCCCAGTAGTTTAGCGGTTAGAATGCCGCCCTGTCACGGCGGAGGTCGTCGGTTCAAATCCGATCTGGGTCGCCATTTATATGCGGGAATAGCTCAGCGGTAGAGCATCGCCTTGCCAAGGCGAGGGTCGGGAGTTCGAATCTCCTTTCCCGCTCCAAACAGGGGTGTAGCTCAATTGGTAGAGTACCGGTCTCCAAAACCGTCGGTTGAAAGTTCGAGTCTTTCCACCCCTGCCATTCAAACACAGTAACGACGAGGCTTTGTGCCACGTCGTTTTTTGTATACGAAATTAATTTTAGAAATGCTTTTGCTTTACAACGGCTTATGGGACATTCTTCCGTAGAAATGATATAAAATATCTGTAGCTTCCCTGCTTCAAAATCTTTAGGGAGCAAGGGGGTTAAAGATATAAGGAAGAAAAGGGGCTATCTCAAATTTTCATTTTGAGGCAGTCCCTTAGTTTTTATTGTCATGTTTACGGGGTATCTAAGTTCCCTATTCATTGTCCGTTTTTACGAGAATAATATCCACAGAAGTAGGGGAGTCTATTACATGATGAGGCATGAGATGTGCTAACTTTTCTTTTTCTGATTGGACATTGATGAAACTATGTCGGCTGCAAAAAAAACTACCAAATTAAATCAATAGCTTTAATGCTTAGGAGAACTAAGGATGGGTGAGTATAAGCCTCGTCGAAAAAGATTGGATCTCTCCAGGTTTGATACTATGCAAATGCATATGCGTAATCCGTTAATGAGTGTATGGGCAGCCGCATCTTTTGCAGGCTTTGGCCAGATGATGGTAGGAAGCTATGCCAAAGGCTTCGCTCTGACACTGGGAGAAATTGTCATCAATATGGAATCACGATTGAACTTAGCGATAATGTATTCCTTCACTGGACGTTTTGAAATGGCTAAAGATATTTTGGATCTCAGGTGGCTTTTAGCCTATGTTGTCGTTTACTGCTATGGCTTATGGGATTCCTATAACCTTACCATCAGCATGAATGCACAGTCTGTGCTTGCCTCGAGGGAAAAGGCTCCGATCGATGTATTTAAGATGATACCATTTAGCATCAACTTTTTGGATAAAAGGACTCCTTGGGTTAGTCTCTTCTGGAGTTTTTTTGTTGCCTGGATTCGGACATATGTATGTCTTGAGGATGGTCACAGGGTATTTCTTGATTTTTTTCACTATGACCTGTGCCTATTTATCTCACTTGTTAGAAGCCATACGTTTCGCCTTTATGGGAGAATTTAGCCAGGCTACAGCAATTCTTGATCCACAATGGTTGCTATTCTTACCTTCTATTTACTTGTATGCAGCCCACGAGGCATACTCGTCTGCGATAGAATTGAATAAAATTTTGGATATAGAACAACGCGAATTTCTCCAGATAAGATACCAAGAGTTTACGCTTGAACTTCCCATTTTAAAAACAGAGGAGTCAGCTGAGGTGTTAATAACAGCAACTTTTGATCATTCTTCATTCGTGGAACTAGCTGTAACGGAACTGGAAGATAAGGGTATTGAGAAAAAAAGATATTAACTATACCGCTTGTACAGGACAATGATAAAGATTTTGCAATTTTAGATACCATTCACCGAGCGGACGGAATCAGTATAATTGATACTGCTGCAGTCACTGGGACTTTTTGCATGATATTCGGGGTAATCTATGGTTTTATCTGGACTTGGGCCCGATCATTTGGGGACTGATTGGGCTAGTGGTTGGAGTCGCCGTAGGATTAATTTTAGATTATCTGTTGACCAAGCGGAAACTAAGTACCCACAGGAAAGACAAAGGATCAGAACTGGTGTTAATAGTTAGCTGTGATAAAACGCAAGTTGATATGGTGGAGAAAGTTCTGCGCAATAACACTGCCTTTGGCGCCGGCATTGTCAAGGATTAATAGTGGGAAGCAACTTCGCCGGTTGAAATTTCTGTGGATGTTGCGTCTTTTGATGTTTTGGAAATAGTTGATGATCCTTTCTTGGAACTAAAAGCAGTAACGCCAATACGGTATATACCGTATTGGCGTTACTGCTTTTTGAAGAATAAGAAACTAAATAGTTGTATCCTCGTATAATGCCTTTTTACTATTCAGAACTTCATCGCGCAGAATTAACCAAATAGACTGAAATAAGGTATTATAATGTAATGAAGTACGTATATTGGATATGTCGCGAGGGCGAGGTAAATCTACGTCAATAATGGTTTTAATCCGACCAGGATTTGCGGTCATGACTAAAACTCTGTCGCCTAGGCATAAAGCTTCATCAATGCTATGTGTAATAAAAACAGTTGTTTTTTTTGTGCCCTCCCATATTCGTAGTAATTCTTGTTGCAAAATAATTCTATTTTGTTCATCAAGAGCACCAAATGGTTCATCCATTAATAATACTTCAGGATCGTTGGCAAAAGCCCGAGCTACGCTAACCCGTTGCTTCATCCCCCCTGATAGCTGGGATGGGTAAGTATGAGTGAATTTACTCAATCCAATCATATTGATATAGTGCTCTGCAATTATATTTCTATCTTTTTTAGATATCCCTCGCATACGAAGCCCATAGCCTACGTTGTCGAGGACTGTCATCCATGGAAATACGGATTGCTCCTGGAAGACCATTGAATTGATGGGACGATCATTTTGTGTTGATTTGATCGTTGCTTCGCCGCTTGAAGCTGTTTCTAGACCGGCTAAAATGCGTAGCAGTGTGGTTTTGCCACAACCACTAGGACCGACTATACAGAAAAATTCTCCGTCTCCAATGGACAATGAAATATCTTTGAGGGCAACTATTTGACTAGTATTTGTATAAAAAACTTTATTGATGTTGTTGATGGAGATTCGTTCGGTGTCATACATTCTTATCCTCATCCCCCTTGTTATACTTGCTGCTTCCAGGGGAGAACCCAACCTTCAATCAAATCAAGGAGTAGTGAAAAGAGATAGCCGAGAAATGATAACATAATGAGGGAAACAAACATTTGCTCAATATCAAACATGTCATAAGCGCGCCAGATCATCCAGCCTATTCCTGCTTTGGCAGCAGACAATTCAGCAGCTACAATGAGAATTAACGCCATACCCATGCCTAGTTTTAAACCAGCAAAAATCATTGGTAGAGCACCAGGGAAAGCCACTGTTAAGTAAAAATTTCTCCGGTTGGCACCGAAATTTCTGGCAACATCCAAATAAATTTTATCGATATTAAGCACCCCGGCCATAGTATTAATCACTACCAAATAAAATACACCGATGGCAATGGTAAAAATCTTTGATGTTTCCCCTAGACCAAAGACTAATAAAATTAATGGCATTAACGCTAGTTTTGGAATGGGATAGGTAGCTGCAATCATAGGCTCAATTGCACAGCGGACAAATGGTGATAAACCCATACTTATACCAAGCAATATACCAGGTATAGATCCCCCTAGAAATCCCCATAATACTCGCTGTACACTGACTGAGGTATTATGTAATAGTTCACCAGATAACAGTAGTGGGATGAAGGATTTTATAATTAAACTGGGGCTTGATAATAACCGGATATCAATGGCGTGAATATGTGCCAAAAACTCCCACAATAAAAGGAGTGTTACAGGAGATAATACAGAAAGTATCCGAATGAATAAAGCAGAGTTTAGTTGTCTTGTCATGTGCTCAACTCCAAACGGTATTTATTATTATTTATATTGCCCTAAATTTTTAATCGCAAAATCTATATATTGGTTATCGACAGCATCGTTGAATTGTATGTCAGATTTTAAGAGGTTGTTTTCTTTATACCATGCTAAATCCATGATGATACCTTTATTGCGGACGTATCCATTAGGATTTAGGCCGGTAGGAAACATTTTTTCATATAATCCAGCATCTTTTATGACTGAGTATTTGCAGAGAATATCAATGATTTCTATTTTATTTTTATTTTTAAAGAAGGCGTCATTATAGTCCCGAACGGACTGTATGTATGCAGTCATAAATCTGTTGGCGATATCTGAATTTTTGGTCATGCTAGTGCCGAATACTAATAATGCTGTTTGGGCATCGGGATCATAATTAGCAGGATCCTTCCAAGGGTCAGCGAGGTCTTTGCTAATACCTAAGGTGACAAAAGGTTCTATGACCATAGCTGCATCGATACTCTTATTGCCTAGGGATACTAACATATCGGGAAAAGCACGGATAACTTGCAAGTCAATATCTTTCATCGTTAATCCAGCTTTTTCTAGCACTCTTGCTAAAGCAATTTCATCAAGAGATGCAGTACCAACAATAGCTATTTTTTTACCGCGTAAATCTTTATAGTCTTTAATGGTATCAACTAAGTCTTTGCGAATAACCAGACGGTAATAACCTTGACCGGGGACGTTGATTCCTTTGTCGGCAACGATTTTTACCGGAATATCACGGGACATGGCGTTAAAAAGACCGGCAGAAGTGACAGTCGCCCCTACGTCGAGTTGTCCAGCTGCAAGTTGATTAATCATTTCTTGGCCAGAGTTAAATTGTATGGGTTCAATTGTGATGCCTAAATCTTTGTAATAACCTTTTGCCATACCAATTAGGATGCCTGCATCAGAGACGACTTGTTTCATGCCTACCTTAATCACGACTTCCTGTGGTAGGGGAGATAACCCAAACGCCCATGCTGGCCCTGCTGCTGATTGTTTTTTTGTAATAGGACTTTGACTACAGGCAGTAATGAGTAGTGTCATGAGCAACAGAGCGATTATTCCTATTTTGTTAACGTATCTCATATTTTTCCCTCCTAATACTTTTGATAAGTTAACACATGATATTCATTTCTGTGATAATTGGTGACAAATAGAGGGTTTTATGAGAAAAATAAAGAATAGTAATAAAGTTAGAATGAGAGGTAATTTTATATGGAAAAAATAATAGCCCAAATACAATCATGGGAATTGCTAACTAAATTACCAGCTCAAGTTGCTGGATTTGCACTACATCTAGAGTGTCAAACGTGTGCCACTCAGTATTGTATATTCACATATCAAAATAAGGAATGGCATAAAAGCTTTTCAGTGCTATATGATAAAGCTACTAAGGAATTTTTAGCTCGGATTGTTATAGGCTTGACGGAGTATTTTGATGTAAATTTCATTGTTGCTGATATAGGGATTTTAGAAAAATTGGTAATAAACAGATTGAAGGATACGCTAACAAATTTGGCAGTGTTTAATCCTGATAATTTAGGTAGTATCATTATTGATAAGCAAATCATTGGATGGTCATATGGGAAAGAACTTCCCCAGGAATTAGTAGGTTTTGAGCTATTCATAAAGCCTATCGAGCCTGTGAAAATAATCAATGGTTCCTATATCATCATTGATTATAGTGATTTTCTCAATGAAAGTAGTTTGGTTATTTATTATAATATATTTAGAGATGAATTTTTCGGAGAAACGCGTATTCGGCGTACGCCACATATGTCCGCGGTCTTTGATGCCAAGACTTTGGATGAATTACAAGAAAATATTACGGTTAATCTTAAAGTGGTTTTAGAAAATATGAGAAACCAGTTAGAGTGAGCAGGAGCAATGTAACGATGGTTAGGAGGAACTGAAATACGTGGCAAGGATATTAGTATGTGATGACTCGGCTTTTATGCGAATGATGTTAAAAAAAGTATTGATTGATAATGGGCATGAAGTTGTAGGTGAAGCGGGAGATGGCATGGAAGCCGTAAAGTTATATCGTCAGCATAAGCCGGACTTAACAACAATGGACATTACTATGCCCAAAATGGACGGAATACAGGCAGTAGCACATATTCATGAAGAGAATCCTTTGGCAAGAATTATTATGGTTACGGCTCTTGGTCAAAGGGCAATTATTACAGATGCTCTTAAAGCTGGCGCATCTGATTTTATTGTAAAACCATTTGATGCTGAAAGGGTTATCGCGATGATCAAGAAAGTACTGACGAATTAAATCTGCCTGGGACAGAGGAACTGACACATGTTAAGTTTTCTTTACGAAAGTACTTGACAATAAAACTTAACATGCTATAATAATATTTGTGACTGGGGCTTGTAACTGGAAAAAAATGAATTTAATAAGAAGTTCAAAATACTAGTTGACAAACTTAAGTAGATGCAATATAATAGATTATGTTGCTGAAAAAAATGGCCCAGTAGTTTAGCGGTTAGAATGCCGCCCTGTCACGGCGGAGGTCGTCGGTTCAAATCCGATCTGGGTCGCCATTTTAAAAGCACTCGCCTCGATAGCTCAGTCGGTAGAGCAGAGGACTGAAAATCCTCGTGTCGACAGTTCGATTCTGTCTTGAGGCACCATTTATCATGCGGGAATAGCTCAGCGGTAGAG
>Ga0209123_1001519_pt1 | contig 22650 bp, 8 predicted proteins | sample BarGraIncu00431A_FD_184500 | JGI IMG/M metagenome (GOLD analysis project Ga0209123, IMG submission 184500) | Arctic peat soil microbial communities from Barrow, Alaska, USA - Barrow Graham LP Incubations 004-31A (SPAdes) (version 2) | ecosystem: Environmental > Terrestrial > Soil > Wetlands >...
ATATATTTACACAATACTTCTTTAATACGAACCAACATTTGAAATTACTGAATTAAAAATAAAAAAGTCGGAATATATTCCGACTTTTTTAAAAATAATCAATTTTGATTTGACTTACAAAACTACTTTCATAACTTTATCATTAACCTTAATCAAATAAGCTCCTGATTTTAAAGTAATTGAAGTCTTAGTTGTGACAGTATTTATTTGCTTAACCTGCTGACCACTTAAATTGAAAACAGAAATTACATCACCTGCACTTACTCCATTCACTATTATTTGTGCTCCTGAAACAGATACATAAACACCGGAATTACGAGAATTGGCAACTCCTGTTGAGACATCTGTACTTCCTGTTACAAATGGCAAGAATGTACTGAAAGTTGCAGAATAAGTATTACCTGAAAGCGTAGCAGCAACATTTGTATAAGCCGAAGCTGTATAATAACCAATGATTGGGTATAAACCTATTGCAGTAACGGCAGAAGGAGTAAACTTAACAAGCGTTGAAGATGGAATAGAAGAACTCAAATTCCATTCCTTTGCATTGTATTGAATTCCAGATGCCGGTATACCCGACAATGCAGTACCTACTTTAACTGCAAATACAGTAGCATCAGTTGGAGTAACCGTTGCAGGGTCGTAGCTACTTGCTGTTCCTACAGGCAATAACTTTTCGGTAGCACCCGAGCAAGATTGAATCAATTTACCGGCTCCGTCTGTCACGACATAACTTGTAGCTGATGCATTTGCTATAGAACCCGATGCGCCAATGGTTAAATCATTTGCGCCTAAAGTCAGTTTACCACTAGTCAGTGTCAATGCTGAATTTACAATAGTTGCACTTGCTAAACTTACACCGGCAGCATTATTAATTGTCAGGCTTCCAAGACTATTTCCATTCGAAGTAATAGCCTGAGCAGAAGTTCCAGACAGAATAATTGCACTTCCAATATTACCGGCGGTTATAGTTAAATCACCTGTTACCGATGAAGCAGTTGGCAAAGTAATTCCACTTGTATTGTTTACTTTCAAATTAGAATAAGCAGCAGGTAATGTTGGAGCTGTACCTATTCCTGTAGTCAACAAAATAGTTTCTGTACCATTATATCCATATTCAACAGTTGAACCTGTAGCAGGAACAATACTTGCACTTTGACCTATAAGAGCCGTGTACAACTTAACTATATTAGCCAGTTTTAAAGAACCGCCATTATTCACATTTACTGTTACAGCTTGTGTACTACCCGAGAAAGAACATGTATTCAAATTGAATGCTGTATTTGTATATGATGAAGCTAAGTCAAGTGTACCATTAATATTATAAGTACAGTTTCCCTGATTTGATGTAGAACTTTCATGATTATTTAGCCCTTCGTCAGATGACGATATCGCATTTCTCATTCCGTGGAAACCTCCATTACCGCGGTATGCTACAGTAGCTCCCGAAGCGATTGTTAATGTTCTGGCATAAGTGCCTGTTCCGTTCTGAAGAGTCAGAGTAGGTTCAATGTTTGAAGCACCACCATTATCACGGTCAAGATACATACTATTATTAATCGTAATATCCAATGCTCTTGAATTAGCATTAACAGCAGGACGCATACCCGAAATTCCGATAGTACCTGTTCCGTTCACGGTAAATGTTTTTGCATTGGCACTTACTTCTATATCGATACCATCATTAGTCCATTTTGTACCGTTACCCAACGTACCATTTACAGTAAGAGTTGCATCGTTGTCTGCTGCACCATTTCCTACAGTAAGCGTATGTCTGGAACCACTAGTCGCTGTATTATCCGAATTGAATATAGCTCCGGTAGCCACCGAAATATTCTGAGCTGATATATTGCCTCCCATTTTCAATGTTCCGGCAGATACAGTAATGTCGCCTGCTGTAGAGAATGATCCCATTGTAGTATAAGTACCACTTCCATTTACAGTAAATACACTTATAGAACCCGCTGATGGTGCGATTTCATAACTTGAGTTTACAACTGTCGATCCTGTAAAAGTAACAGGAATGCTGCCACTGTAAATGGGTGCTGTAACTAAAGCTCCGGCATCACGCGTAACAGAACCTGAAACGGTAATATTATTTGAACTGTTATCCAAAGAGCCGGCTGTCAATACAAGATCTTTAGCTGCACCAGCCGCCGAAAGACTTAAAGTACCCAAACCATTTACGGTTAATGTGCCTACACTTCCAGTTGATGGGCTTAAAATTAATCCGGTAGAAGAAGTTCCAGAACCTGTGAAGGTAACAGGTAAATCAGTACCGTAAACTGGTGCAGTTCCGGTAATTCCTCCGGCAATAACTGCCAAGTCAGTATTTACAGTCAAAGTGCCGTTGTTGACAACACCCGAATTATTATTCAACGATAAATGATTTACAGAGAAACTGCCTGTGATAGTCTGAACATCTGTACCAACAAATGCATAAACGCCACTGCCACTCAATGTTCCACTATTCGAAATTGCAGGACCGTAAATATTTAATGTTCCATTGTTTGTAAGAGAAGCTCCGCCTGCGATAGTTAGATTCTTAATATTCTGTAAAACTGAAATCACAGGATAATTTGTCAACGATGCAGGAATAATTGCTTCCAGTGTATTATCAGGAACACCATTATTCCAGTTGCCTGCTGTTGCCCAATTGGTATCAACCGCTCCAGACCACGTAGAGGTAGTAGGTGCAAGACGAACTACTTTACCGGTATTTCCAACAACATAAAGATTAGTAGTGGTTGGAATTGTCATTCCTATAGCCGATACCGTATATGGATCTGCACCGGAAGGAGTATTTAGATTTGTAGCAGCCCAGACCGAAGTGTAGTTTCCTAATTCGCAGCTAGCAGCAACATCAAATGAAGCAGCTTTGTTCGTTCCATTAAATTGATACGTAATGTCTGATGTTGTTGAAGAACTTGCAACAACCGACCATTGCAGGTTAACTACTTTCGTGACATCTTCCACAGCATTATCAAACGTGGTTTTTAGTTTGGTGGTAATGTTTGGCGTGCCTGTTGTATTGGCGAGTGTCAGCGGAGTATAAGAACTACCCGTACCGATAGGGAATAAAGTAGAAGAAGAAGTTACACCATTGCAGGTAAAAGTTCCGTTATTTGTAGCCAAGTCAATATAGTTTGTAGAGCTTCCGCTAAACACGGCAGTGCTACCTAAAGTAAGATTTCCTGAATTATTGGTCAATTTACCGGCAAGAGCGAGCGTTCCGTTTACAGTAAGATTTGATGCTCCGCTTAATGTTGTAGCCGCAGCCAAAGACAAGCTATCTCCGACAGTCAAACCAGTATTCAGCGTCAAAGCAGTTGCACTTGCGCTCTTAAACGACAATTTGGAGTTGCTGTTTGTCAACATTGCATAAGGCGATGCGTTCACTGTAAATGTACTTGCAGTCGGTAATGTCTGATAGGCAGTTCCGGCATAAGTAATTTTTCCACCCGTCGTTACATTGACAGCTAATGTTTGTCCTGCCTGTGGCTTGTTAACATCAACAATAGTACCGCATTTCAGAACACCATTTGAGCCTATATTTATAATCTGAGAATTTGTTGTGCCTTGCTGACCTGCTGTAGTATTTGTAGTACAGCCAAAATATATTGAACCGGCACTTACATCCAATGTACCGTTAATATTATATGTGTTATTTGCATCAATGTTTGCATATGCTGCATTATTTGCAAACCAACCATTACTGATTATTGTCACTGTTTTACCTGGATTAATGGTTACTGAACGAGCAGTTGTAGCACCTACACCCGAATTATTCTGAAGCTTAATAGCCACACTACCTGAATTTGGGCAGAAGGTCATATTCTGATCGATGGTAAAATTACAAGAACCCGCATTTGTATCGGCTAAAAGACCTCTTAAAATCGTTGTACCCGAACCGGTAAAAGTTACATTGGTATTTCCGGCAAGAACGTACACTGTAGCACTCCCATTGGCAACAGCCGTAGCAGCACCAAATATACCATTATTGGTTATAGTGGTTGCATATCCGTTAGCACCTTGAAGTTTGAACTGGTCATATGTCAGCAACTTTCCACCGGCATCAACTGTCAGCGCAATTGCTGTTGTATTCACATTTCCCCAAATATATTTCTGTCTGGCATAAAATGCCCCTGTTGATGCCACATGTAAGTTACCGTATGTCTGAGACAACTCAACTTGAGTACCTACTTGGTTCAACTTACCTGCAATTTCTAAGTTAAGACATTTTGCAAGCGTTGATGCCGTTCCCGAAGAAATAACAACAGAGTCACCGGCCAAGATCCATACATTTTTAGTATTAGTTGGAGGAGTTACTGTAGCTGTCGCTCCAGCCCATGTCCCTACTGATGTACAAACATACCATGTACCGGTAAACCAGTTCATAGTTCCAGGTGTTCCGTTCAACGCAGCAGTTGAGCCGTAATCGCCGACAGCCTGTGCCGACACATTCGTGCTAATCACGAACAAGGCCATAATGGCCGCAAGAAAAGTAAAAATTTTTGTTTTCATACACACTAAATTTAAAGTTTAAAATTTATTGATTTACAATCACTTTGAGAGTTTTCTTTGTATTATCACTCGACAATTGTACCAAATACAAACCAGCATTTGGCAATGTAATGGTGGTAATGTGATCGGAAGATTTCTGATGTACTACCAATTGACCTAATCCATTGTATACGATTATGTCGTCTCCTACACTTAATCCTTTTATAAATAAATTATTTTTATTCGTATAATAGGTGATTTTTTTCCATTCTGTATCTTCTAATGCCGATTTCAAACCAAAACCAGTAATAGTGCCTGTTCCAAAACCGGAAACGGTGCCTGTTCCAAATGCAGCCACGGTAGGCACAGAAGCAGTAAAGGTTGTTCCATTTAGTGTTGCATCAATCTCGAACCACGATCCACCAACAACTTCGGCTATCACAGGCATACTAACTGCTGTGGCAGTTGATGGTGTTAACGATAGGTTTGCTGTAGTTGCAACCGAGGAGGCGATATTCCATTCTATTGGATTAGTCAATGTAGGATATTTTGGTAACACATTAAAGACGCTATCAACAGTTACAGTAAAGGTAGCCCCTGAATTAGGATTAATAACAGCCGGATCATAGCGGTTGGCAGAAGCTCCAACAGGGAAAAGATTATCAATAGCTGCATTTACTGTACGGATTAATGCACCGGTACTATTTGTAACAATATGACTTGTAGTTGAACCACCAATAATTGTACTCCCGGATAATAAAGTCAGATTATTTGCTCCTAAAGTTAGATTCCCATTCGTCAAAGTCAGTGATTTTTCAACACTGGCAGGATTAAGTAAATTTATACCCTTTGGATTTTCAATTGCCAGATTGGAATACGAGGTTGGAAAAGTTGCTGCAGTAACACCTGTGGCACCAGTCGCTGAAAACACTGGCGTTGCAGTTCCTGAATATTTAATTGTAGAACCGGAAGCAAAATTAAAATTGGTATTTTGAGCAGCTTGCGATTTAATCAGAATAAATTTTGAACCAACCAACAAAGTTCCAGTTGATCCAACATTCACATTTACAGTTTGTGATGGACTGGTAGAAATGGTTGAAGTTGTCAGATACAATCCACCAACTCCAGTATCTAAAGTTCCAAGAATATTGTAAGTCATGTTTCCTCCCGTAAATGTTTGAGCAGCCTGACTTGACATTTGGTGTAACAATCCGACCGAGCCTCCGGTAAATGTTACGACTTTCCCCTCATTAATTGTCAATGTTTTATTTCCCAGACCTGCATCACCATTCATCAATGTAAGGGTATGACCGGTTGTAGAAGTGTTCATAAGATTGACATTTAGATCAATCACTATTTCTTGATCAGTACTTATAGTCGCCCCGGGTATCAGCCCTACGATATTGCATATACCTGCTCCTGAAAGTGTAGTTATTGCCGGATTTGAGCAAATAATTCGGAAACCCGAACCGGTTGTTGCAGTTGTGGTGGCAGAACCTAAACGTCCATCAACATTCACCATATTGCCATAAACAGTTATTGAACCTACAACTGAACCATTGGCAGTAGTTGAAGCTAATACTCCTGAAGAAGGAATGTATAAACTACCCGGAGCAGTTGAAGTGCCGAGTATGATATTTCTAGCCGATGAAGTTGAAGTTCCTACTGTCAACGTTCCGCTCACTACCAAATTTTTACATGTCACATTTGATGAGGTTGATGTCATAGTATGTCCGCTTTGAATCCAAACATTATTTGCAGCGACAGGTGCAGTGCCAGGAGCTGTTGCCTGATAACCTCCGGCTCCATCAGATTTGCGCCAGTTAGCTGCCGTATTAAAATCCCCGCTTTGGTAAGAAACATAGTCGTTATTTGCAGGAACCAACGCTTTGGTGATCTTTATTGAATTCAATTCGACCGAATTGGAAACTCCGGTCACATATATGCGGAATGATTGAACCCCAGACAATAGCGTAAAAGTTTGCGGTAAGGTATAATCAGTCCATACATCTGCACCGGTTGCTGGTAAAGCAATTTCGGTTGTTTTGTCTGTTCCGTTTACATTTATTTTCAATTTTCCACCGGCAGTAGCTGCTGAATAATTGATAGTGATGCTATATTGAGAATATTCCAGAAATTCAACCGAATAACTGATCCATTCACCAGATGCCATATCAGACACTTTATACCCACCGGCTGAGCAAGGTTTAACCGTAACTGCGCTATCCGGACGATAAGCATTGGCGATTTTAGTTCCGGAAAGTTCATTAAAGGTATGTCCCTGACCATTGGCAGTAAAGAAATCATAATCTTCAGCTTCTATTTTACATGGAGCAACATTCATTCTATACACTGGACTTTTGCTGACAAAAGTAACCGGGTCACCGGCACAACTGTCGGCACGATGGAACGTCAAACCACCAAATCCGGGATGATCTACCTGAAAACCCTGCTGCTCATAGCCGTAAAGTTTTTGAACAATACTATCAGCTCTGGCAGTCCATTTATAGTTAGCCTTCGGTAAATTCAAACGTGATTTATAATGTCCCAAAAGCATCTCGGTAACCGGCGTTGACCCTCCGGCGTAACCGGTGTTTGACAAAATAGCTCCACGCGTAACAGAAACTGTATCGTAGGCGTTATAAGGGTTTATCTTTTTTGACAGCCAGCGTTGACTACGATCTCTGCGCTGAATATACTCACCCGATGCGACTGTGGGCTCCCAAGCAGCATTCTGGTCGGTAAAACTATAATTAAACGACACATTGTAACGATAGAAATACTCTAAACCTAATAACGGACGAAAATTCAAAATACTGTACAAATCATCTCCTTGGTTCCAGGCCATTTCGCACATATTATTGATCATTCCAACTCCAAGTATTGAATGTCCCTGATCGCGTGACGATTCCTGACATTGACCGTTTTCCCATATATAATTCTTAATCACCTCATTGTATCCATAATCTTGAACGGTATTTTGAGTATAAGGGGAATACAAAGAATAGTCATTGTAATAGCTATTTGAAGATGTAACATTTTTAGATGAATTCACAAATGTTGGACCAGAAGGATACGGCAAGTCATCGCTTCGGTGTGTTTGTCCGCGCAGATAACGCAAAGCTCTGTCATACATTTTATCATTATCCATAAAAATCCCCATGGCCATGATTCCACGTACACCCATCAGTCCCTGATTGCCATGCCGTCCATAATCTCCCTGATACATAGCCCAATAGAATGAATGTTCTGCATCAGCATCGTGCGAAATAGTTGATGAATATCCCGGATAAACCAACATAGCATTGAATTTATCAATATCGGCTTGCTTCCAACCCGAATAGGTACTTTTGATAATTTCGGCTCCTTCGAGCAACTTCCAGATAACACGTCCGGCACCCAAACTGGCAGTAGCACTAACGCAACTCCGGATATTGACCATTTTATTGAAAATCTCCACACTTTTTTCAGCATATCGTTTATCGCCGGTAATATACCACTCCAGCGAATTATAATAAGCCGCCAATGCATCGTATTTGAATTTCTCATAATTGGAGGACATATTCTCAACAACCTGTATTGAATCCAACGACCATTTCACCACATAGTTATAACTGGCATATTGATTCGCTTGCAGGTTGGCAAAAGATGTTTTCCAAGGCTCTTTTCCAGCCTGCACCATGTATTTCATACGATCCAAATCGGAAAGTTTATGCGAAATTCCCGGATGAACAAAAGTGCGTGCATGAGCTGAAAACATCGTCAGCATTACAAAGCCAAGTAGTAAAAGTAATTTTTTATTTGTGTGTTTCATTTGAAGAATAATTCTTTAGATTTTTGGTTGTTTTCAATGCTTGTTAACTGTCAACTTTTAATTGTCTACTCTTTTTATTTTTTTTCGGGCAAATACCAGTTCTTCTTATCGGACAAACGTGTAAGAATTGCACTTTGCTGGGCAGTTGGAAATTTAGCAGCCACCTTAGCAGCTAGGTAAGCAGGATTATTGCGGTGGTTGGAAATACGCATTAAATCTCCAAAACGATTCCCTTCAAATGCAGTTTCCAACGCATACTCGGTCATCAACTGATCTTCTACCCAGGTTATTGAATCACCACCAGTAGGAATCTTGAATGAATTATTGAGAGTTACATCGCCACAACCACGTGAACGAATACCGGTATTGCTGGCAAAAAGTATAGCTGAAGCATCAGTTGTTAATTTATTTTGGCCAAAATCTATAAATGCGTCTTTATTTTTCAACTCTTTTGCCGGTACATAAAACGTATTTTCAAGATTCGACTTATTCAATCCATATTTAAGAAATGTAAATGCCATGTTTGGTTTTCCATACCGGTTAATGGCCTCGGCATAACGCAGGTAAATTAACGATGCACGACAAATTGGAATAAAATTTCCTATTTTGCTATATTTTGTGATATAGGTATTTGTAACAAGATCATTCACGTCGTTACGTGAAGTAAAAGTTGAGTATGAGCCTTCTTTACCCCGCAAATCGCCTGACAAAGATGCAACGGCAGATATCGAATAAGTCTGTTCCTCCCAGTTCTTAATGGCTGTAGATGAAGGACAAAAGACATAGTTGGACGTATTTGTCAGAGAAGGCATCAAGAAATAACTTGTGTATTCATTGGAATAGCCAATCAATGAGATTTGCTCATTCAATGTCAAGTCAGTAAATAGTTTAGGCCAATTAGGAGTATCATAGGCTGTGTAGGTTGAATTCCAGGCATTCTTATTGTTAATTAAAGTCAAAGAATAGGTGCGCATAATCTGATAATACATATTGGCAGCCTGCGCATAATTGCCTCTCATTAAATACAATTCGCCCACAACGAAACGGGTGGGAATAAATAACTTTGATTCAACAAATGATCCAATACTTGTGTAGAAAATTGGCACATTGTTAATAACAACAGCATCCGGATATTGTTCCAATATCCCATCGCCGGGCACCCACGATTTTAAATCGGCCAGCAAAGTATCACTCAACTGAGTAAAATCCGAAATGTCGGTATAGTTTTTCTGATTGGTTACATTCAAGATAGGCTGGGTATAATAATGCACATTTCCAAAAATTTGATACAATTGCAAATAAGTCCATGCACGAATTGTTTTAGCAGCTTTCATGTCGTACATCAATGTTTTAGAACCATTGGTCACCACCGCCGTATCAATTTTTGCAATCAGATTATTACAATTATTAATTATAGCATAGTATTTCTTGGGTATAATATAGGTATTAGATGAATCTGCCTGAAAATCATTTATATCCCTAAGTTCCTGAGGAGTTTTGGTCGTCACATCCATTAAGTCGCCACGTAGTTCACCAAAAATCACATAGTTATCACCTATTTGCTGAAGCTGTTGTAAGATGCCATTCATTGCATAAAAAGCATCGCGTTCAGTATTGATTCGCTGATTTCCTTCCAGTAATATACTTTGAGTCTCATCCTGAAAACAACCCGGAAGTAACATTGTAAGACAAATCAACACCATTATATTTCTAAATTTTCTCATATCTTTTCAGTATTATAAATTAAGCTTCACACCCACATTGAACACACGGCTCGATGGCAACAAACCAAAGTCGATTCCCTGATACAAAACAGATTGATTCATGGAGCTCTCGGGATCAGCTCCCAGGTATTTAGTAAAAGTTAGTAGATTATTTACAGCTCCCCAAACCGTCAATGCATCGAACAAATTTGATTTAATTGGCAGTTTGTAAGACAATCGCACATTTTGCAGTTTCAGGAAAGAACCATCCTCTATCCAACGATTAGAGAATCGGGCATTTCCAATTGGGTCACCATAACTGGCTTTGGGAACTGATGTAACCTGTCCATCTGCCATCCATCTGTTCAACACAGCAGTACTCTGGTTTAAGAGGTTGCTCATACTTTCCAGCTGAGATCGTTGATAATTATAAATGTCATTACCATATGAATAGGTAAATACAATATCAAGTGTGAAATTCCGAAATGAAAGGTTATTAACAACAGCACCTGTCAGTTTTGGATTTGGATTTCCGATTATTTGTTTATCGTTTGCATCAATGATACCATCACCATTTTTATCCTCAAAATGAATATCTCCAGCACTAAAAGAGCTATAAGATCCATTTAAATTTTGAATTTTCAGTCCATTACCATTACTCACTGCTTGTGCTTCGGCAGCCGATGAAAATACACCTAATGATTTATAGCCGTAAAACATCCCAGCAGGACTACCCACAGCAGTCAGGATTTCACCACCTCCAACTGAAGTGGTGTAATCACCTGCAGGTAAAGCTGTAATTTTATTCTCGTAATGAGCTGCAGAGACATTAAAATTCCATTTTACATTTTTAGTATTCAAAAGTTTTAATCCAAGAGATATCTCATAACCTGTATTTTCCAGTGAGCCTTCGTTCACCCAATACGAATCCAATCCCGATGCAACCACATTTTGCCTCATTGTCAGCAAGTTGCGGGTGTTATGTTTGTAAATATCACCGCTAATAGTCACAATTTCATTAAATAGAGTCAAGTCGATACCTGCACCCATTTTTTGAGTAGTTTCCCATTGCAATGCTTCGTTTTTCAAATTTGAAATTTGCAAACCAACTGCCTTATCCATATAGTTGACAGGTGAAAGGTAAGCAAGACGCTGATTATTACCGATATTATCGTTACCGGTTTCTCCCACGTCTGCGCGAAGATTCAGCTTATTAATGAAAGATAGGTTTTTCATAAACGGTTCGGCTGAAACCAACCAGGCCGCTCCTACCGATGGAAATTTTGCATAAGTATCCTGACCTATTTTAAAACCCTCTTTGGTTTCTTTTCCAAAACGGGAAGAATTATCCATAGACACTGCCGCCCACAAAAAATAGCGCTGATTAAAATCGTAATTTGCTTGAGCATAGACCGATTTTGAATCCCACACTTCGTTACCTCCATCATTTTTTTTATACAACAAACTGGTACTCAAATTAACCACATAGTCGCCACCTGAATTATGACCTTCGCCATAAGTACTGGCAAAACGATTGCTCAAAAACCTGAGACCCAATATACCGCTCACGTGATGTTTCTTTCCGAATGTCTGGTCATAACTAAACTTGGTATCATTAAAAACAGACAATTGTTGCATAATCTGGTCTTTTACTGTATTATATGAGATACCGTAAGGGGTATTAAATGAATTTACCAATATAACAGGAGCTAATCCAGTAACAGGAGTAAAATAATGCTCTTTTAGCTTATTAATAGAATAGCCAAAAATTGATGAAAGTTTCAATGACTTATTAATAGTCCATTCCGGCTCAGCATTTATCGTAAAGCGGTATTGACGTTGACTTCCTATACCATTGGCAATGATAGAGAGTGGGTTAGACACATGTAAAGAATCGTAATTTTCCAGTTTATCAGTTACTGCCTGAGTAACTGTTGTATATTTATAACCAAGAAATAGAGGTGATTTGATTCTTGAAATATAACCAGGAGCTGAAGTTGCATCCATTCCATCATCACGTAGTTCACGGTCAACTTCAGTAAAGGCAATATTGGTTGCAACTTTCACAGATTTACCTAGGTTAATATCTGAATTGAAACGAGTATTTAATCGGCTCATATTTGTTCCATTCAACACACCATTTGACCCTGTATATGCCATGGAGAAACCGTAGATGGCAATTTCATCTCCCCCCTGCACACTAAGTGCATACCGATTCATGGAACCGTTGCTGTACACCTGATCTCCCCAATCGGTATCATTATGATATTTCTTATAAGTCAGGCTGGTAGGATCATCCTGTAAAAAAGGCATGGCATTGATACTGGTTTGAGAAAAAGGAGAACTTTTCAATACATCAGTCAGATAAGAACGGTATTGAGAAGCATTCATCACCGGGGTTAATGTGGGTTTTAGTATTACTCCTGTCATTGCATCAAAAGTGATTTTGGTTGCCTGACTTCGTCCACGAATTGTTTTTATTAAAATAACACCATTTGCTCCTTTACTTCCGTAAATAGAGTTAGCATTTTTCAACACTTCAACAGATTCGATATCATTCACATCGATATCAGCAAGAGGATTGATAAAACATCCCTCAATCACAGAATTTACATTTGCCTGATCATCCCAAATGACACCATCAACCACAATAAGTGGTTTAGAATTAGCATTCAGCGAATTATATCCGCGGATAAACATATTGGATCCAATTCCCACTTGTCCGGAACGTTTTACAACACGTATATCAGCACCAAAACGGGTTTGTAATTCATCTTCCAATGTTACAGATTGCGTGGAAGTATATCCATTTGCATTGTTCTTAGGTAGAACAAATGTCTCACTATACAATGCTAAATCTAAAGTTTTCGAGCCTTTTGTAGAGAAAAGTTGAGTAAGATAACCTGGTGAACTCACTTCAAGTAGTGCATTTCTAACCGGGATTCTTATCTTATATGTCCCATTCTCAGTAGTTAAAGCTGAATAAAAAATGCCTGCCTGAACTCGTGCCCCGTTGATAGGTTTATTGGTTGCTGCATCTTTGATTGTACCTGATACAAAAATAGTATCAGAACTTTGAGCACCTGCATTTATTCGAAAAACTACGAGTAAAAGCAGTACTAAAATACTTGTAATATATTTCATTTTTTTCATCATAATCGTTTAATTTGCAGGTTCCAGTATGAAACAATCGACTCTCAGATTTCTTACATACTTACCACTTGTAAAGTCAGTTGACGATACATTTGTTTTTACTTTAATTGTCACTGTATTAGTCTGTATAACAACTCCGGTAAAAGGGGATATAGTAAAGTTCGCAAATGGAAATTTGAATCCTTTGGCAACAAGGAACTTACTTACATTAGTTGGACTTGTTTCGTACACTTTAGCCGTTACAGGATCTTTTGTGATTGAAGTTTTTGCACTCATTAGTCCATTAGCATCAACATATGTCATTTGAAATGAAACCATTGTACTATCAGTAAAACTATAGGTTTTCGTAGTTGGAAAATATGTTTTTGATGTATCAGACTCATATTTAGGAACTACCACGCAATAGATATCGTATGCAGCAGAGAGTGTATTAGGGATATTCAAAATCAACTCTGGCTGAAAATTTGCACTCGCTCCGGTTGGAGTCAGACTTGTATATTTTCTACCTGAAATATAAGGTATAAATTGGTCATTTTTAGCTACCACATCTACTACACTGGCATTATTATAGGTTCTTGCGGCACTGTTCTCTGCTTCTACTACAATTCGTTTATGCCACGATTCTGTAGGTAAATAGCTCATACTTCCGCTGGAATAAATCAAACCATTACTTGTTTCTACTGGTACAGAATTATCAAATAAATGTGACGGTGAATGAAAAACATTTTTGTTTGTCGAAATCAATGAATCAGCAGGAATAGTAGTCAGTTTAGTTCTGAAAGCCAAATCATGAGTCAGTGCCTGACAAGTATAGGTCCTTTGCAATGAATCGGCAAGCGTTCCGGTGATTTTAAATGTTTTAGTTGTTCCGTTATCAACACTCAATTTATCATAAGTCTTAAAGTACGATTTAATAGTACCATAGGCAGTTTTCCATGCAGCATTATTAGGTACTACCATTGTATATACACTATCTTCCAAATTCAGTCGACCAAATTTTGACAACCAAGCGTTCGAATAAACAAATACTGAATCATATAAAATACCTTTGGAACTGGTACCTAATTCAGTGCTATTTGCTGCATCAAACACTTTCTTATCAAAAGAATAGAGATAGTTACTGATAGAATCGTTACCAGAAAAAGATTTTACTTTTTCCCAAATATTTTCAAAGAAAGGAACATATTTATTGATTTTCAGTAACACACCATTCTGAGTCACAATATCTTTTGCAATCACATTGGCATCGCCAAATGTAAAATCATTTCCGTTTTTTAGAAATGTATTTGCTTTGCCATTCAACATTTTTACACGAATAACTCCTTTCTGAGCCAAGTCGGCAGTGGAATACGGAAAACGCGCAATATGATTTTTCAGAAACTGAGCCACAGTATCCTGCACAATTATAGACCCCAATGCTGTATTGGTTGGTGCCCATACTGTGTAGGTCTGCGATCCGTTTAAAATTTTATCATATCCTGTATTTTTCAAAATATTAACAAAGCGTGTAAGGCTGGTGTCACTTTCCATTTCCTGCATCAATGTTTTGTCACTGTTCAAAGGTGATAACTTATAATGTTCAGCCCAAAAAACATCCTGACAAGATGCAAACAACAGCGTAATTGTCAGAGCTGTAATAATGGATTTAAAATATATATCTTTTAGCATACTATCAATTATTTATTGTTTACTTAGTATTAATTAGTTCCAAAAATCGCTGAATAATAGCTATTTTGATGTAATAATGTATCTATCGAAATTTGTGTCTGATTTATTGGTAAATACCAGGCACCAGGTTGTGACAGCTTTTCAGTAATCAAAGCCTGATCGGTATAGGCAGGTATCAGGTATTGTGCCGCATTAGCAGTAGTACCTTCTTTTCTGGTCATACGCAACAAGTCAAACCAACGTTTCCCTTCAAAAGCAAACTCCCTGCGACGTTCCTCCAAAACCAACTTACGGACGGCCGATGTGGTGGAATAACTCATATAATTCAACGAATCTACGGTATTATCGGAAAGATTTGTGTTGGCTCGAGCGTAGGTTTTATTCACTAAAATGACTGCCTGATGCAAATCTTCCGGAGAACTTGATTCTGCTAATGCTTCGGCTTTCATTAAATAAATATCTGACAAGCGATACAAAATCCAGTTGGCAGTGCTACTAGCACTTCGATAAGTATAATTGTAGCCATTATTATTAATATCTCTTGAAAACGACTGACCTTCGTACTTAAAAATAAAATAAGAAACTGCTGCTTTTTTATAACACATAAAAGACGAACAACGAAGATCTGTAGTTGCATTGTAGGCAGCATAAATAGATGATGATGCTTTTACATTGGCTGATTGGCCTTTTACATCATTCCCATACATATCTGATGTCATGGTATTTAGCATACCACTTGTACTAAAATTTAACTCAAAAATACTTTCAGAAGAATTCCCATCGTAAAAAACTTTATTAAAAAGATAGGCTGGCTCCATCAACTCAACTTTATTGTTGTTATCATTAATTACATCATTACATTTGACAATACAGTTGGCATATTGTTGATCCCAGAGATAAACATCCGCTAATAAAGCTCGTACCGCATTTTTGGTTACACGTCCCTTTGTTTGAGCAATTGTTGGCCATGTATCGCGAGCATAGGTTTCGGCCAGTTGCAAATCGCTGATTATCTGATCTAGTATCTGGCGTTCGGTATTCTGAGGCACATTAAAGTCCTGTGAATCATCCTTGCTCGGGTTAACAACCAAAGGCACATTGCCAAAAGTGCGTACCAACTGAAAATAACTGTATGCACGGATAGTCAACGCCTCAGAAAGATAAGCCTGATATTCAAATTCCTTAAAATTGGCATCATTTTCTTTTGCTTGAGGTGCATAATACAATACCGTATTACAATAATTAATTACTTTGTAAAAAGCATTCCATTGGGTAATGGTATTGCTAGTCATAATATTCATATTCCATAAGTTTGTTTCATCTGTGCTGGCACTGTTTAATACCACATTATCCGAACGAAGCTCACCCCAATAAAACAAGCGTAACATATAATCGTTATTAACCATATAACGGTAACAAGCAGTAACAGTGGCATCAACATCGGCAGCACTTTTCCAGTATTTTGCCAATACAATCTGGTCTTCAGGATAGTTGTTTAACCATTGACTCACACAGGAACTAAATCCAACCATTAGCAGCAAAAAGAAAACCGTATTTCTAATATTTTTTTTCATTTTAATTCTCATTTTTCAGCATTCATTAAAATCCAACTGTTATACCCACATTCCAGTCTTGTGAACGAGGTGTTTTAGATCCATCTTTACTTACTCCCGGAATCTCACCCGTTACAAAGCGCCCTACCGAGATTTCAGGATCAACTCCAGAGTAGTTTGTTAATGTAAACACATTGTTCAAGTTGCAGTAAAGCGAAACCTTATTCAAGTTTACTTTTTTCAGTAATTTACTAGGTATTGAGTAATTCAACTGAATATACTTCAATCGCAAGAAAGAACCATCTTCCACGTAACGGTCACTTGGTAACCAGTTATAAGCTTGCTGATATACTGCACGTGGAACGTCGGTTACATCTCCTTCCTTGCGCCACCGCCAGTTGGTTGTTACTGTCTGGTTGTCGTTCGAATACATATTTTCAGCCGTCATTCGAGCGTAATTGATAATTTTGTTACCGTAACGATAGGTAAATAATGAACGTAGAGAGAAATCGGCATAACGAAAGTTGAGACCGAAACCACCACTAAATTTCGGATTTGAATTTCCTAAATAGACCACATCGTACTGGTCTATTGAGCCATCATGATTTATGTCTTCGTACTTAACGTCGCCACCCTGAAAAGCATATTTAGTTGATTTATAGTTGTAGTACATTGGTTTAGGATTTCCACTATAATCCAACAATACATTATTATTGGCATCGCGTGCAACAGGTGCATTCTCCTGACTACCAGCTATGTATTTGCTATATTGATAAACTCCTTTATAACGGAATCCATAAATAGAGCCAAACGAGTTGTTCACTTGTAAACGGGTAAGGTAAGTACCATTTGTGATTGAACCCGCATTATCATTATACTGATTCATTACGGCTGCATCCATATCAATTATTTTGTTGTAATAGTTGGAAATATTCATGTTCACATCCATAGAAAATTTCTCGATTTTTATAACATCTTTAATATCAATGTTTATCTCCCAACCATCATTATCCATTTTTCCAATGTTTTTATAGGCTTCAGTTGTAAAACCGGAGGTAGGTGAAATCGGCAAATCTTGAAATAACAAGTCATCAGTACGCTTATGGTACCAGTCGAAAACAAAATTCACCTTTCCTTTAAACAATTCTAAGTCGGCACCTAAGTTGGTAGATGTTACTTTTTCCCAGCGGATATCGGCTAATTGCAGATTGCTCGGATAAATGGCAACTGCATTCAAATAGCCCTGTTTATCGGCCACATATTTACTGTATTGCAAATATTCAGCGCCCGGCTGATTGCCGGCTACACCCCAACTAGGGCGAATTGCCAACATGGATAACCAATCATTGGTAGGTTTCATAAAAGACTCATCAGAAATAATCCATTTTGCACCAATTCCCGGGAAACTTCCAAACTGATTATTCTGACCAAACTTGGAACTACCGTCCACACGATATGTCAAATCAAGAATATAACGATTCAGAAATGAATAGTGCGCACGTGTAAGAAAACCTATTGATTTGGATTTCGAAGTTCCTGTTGATATTGACTCAAGATATCCCACAGCAGTAGGATCAGTTATCTGAACATCGGGCAAACCGGTGGTTGCTGCTGACTGCGAAGTACTAGCTGAGCTATTTGTCTGAACAGATGCATACAACATTAATGCATGTTTATCGTTGCGAGGCATTTGCCAGGTTATATTATTATCAGTACTGACTGCCAATTTTTCTGTATTGCTACCTGTAGCACGGTTCACACTTGAACTACTCCAAGAGTTAGAAGTTACATTGTAGGGAAGAAAATCATTATCCACTACGTTGTTCAAATCGAAAGACACATAAGCATTGTAGCGTAAGTATATTTTATCCGGATCAAAGAAATCATACATTAATCGAAATGTGGGGATAACACGATAACCTTTTTCTTTATTCAATCCTAGTTTTCCTAAAGCCACAGGGTTCATCAAAGTGCGCTGACTAGGATCTACTTTGGAGTCGCTTCGAATATTATAAAATGAAGAAGTGTTATTTCCATTTGCATCCTGGGCATAAATACTCACATTAGGCATTTTCTTATTCGCAATATCCAATAAACTAACTTTATCCTGGTTATAATCCTTCGTGTTATCAGTATAAGTATAACTGAACTCAGAAGTAAATCTCAATCGGTCGGAAACCTGGTAGTCTAACTGCGAACGGGTTGAAAAACGTTTTAGTTCCTGACCGATATTGGTACCTGTCTGGTCATAATATCCACCTGATATGCGGAATTTGGCACGATCACCACCACCCGAAACTGTCAGATAATGATCATTTGTGATACCTTTTTGGGTTACTGCTGCTACCCAATCGGTATTATTATTAAAGTTTTCATATTCCGGGAATGATGGATCGTAATTAAATTCCGGAATAACGGTACGAGTTTCAGTTGTTGCTAATATTTTATTAAACATTTCCTGTTTCATCAACATTGTATAATCATCTCCATTCAACATTTTCATTCCCTTGGGTTGTGTTGCTTGAGTAAAACGATATGTATACTGAACTTTAGTTTTTCCTTTTAACCCTTTCTTGGTCGTAATCATCAAAACTCCGTTAGCACCCTTCGATCCCCAGATAGCCGTAGAAGCAGCATCCTTCAATACAATTATTTCCTGGATGTCGTCCACATTCACATTCAACAAATTAGCATATTGCTCTTCATTGGCTGATGAAAAATCAAATCCTGATTTTATATCACCATCGAATGGAATTCCATTAACTACAATCAATGGTTCGGCATTACCAGTAATAGTGCTTGTTCCACGAATACGCATCGTCATACCTGAACCCGGTGCGCCGGAATTACCGACAATATCCAATCCTGAGACTCTTCCCTGTAAAGCATCATCCACCGAAGCAACCGACAAACCTTCAAAATCTTTTGAATCGATTTTTTGCATGGCCATACTTACTTCACGAGAATTGATATTAAAAGTACCATCGTTGGTTGTTTTCTTTCCTACAATAACGGTTTCAGCAATTTCATGTGTGTTATCTTTCAGTTTGACTAGCAACCGATTTTTTCCATTTATCTGCACTATTTCAGGCGTATATCCAATATAAGAAATTCGAACCCTGTTTTTTACATTCTTAAGTTTTAGACTAAATTCTCCGTTCATATCAGTTATCGCACTGCTGACAAGGCGATTAGATTCATCAAGTTCTGCTACAGATACTCCAATAAGTAACTCACCGTTTTCAGCCGCTGTTACCTTACCTGTCAATATATTTGCTGAATTCTGCGCCTGCAGATGCAAAAGGACAAGAAGTAAGGTTAAAATTATATAGATTTTTTTCATACAAAATGATTATTCTTTGTTTTTTGTTTCCAACTATTATTCAAATCTCAACACCTTGTCAATTAAATGAATAACAGCAAACGAAGAAGTTACTAAAGTATTTGCGGCATCCAAAGATGCGCTGTTTACAACAATATCACGTGCCATCAGATTATAACATCCGTCCGTTTGCAACACATTGGCAACTTCACCATGATAAGATCTGACCTGCAGTTGATTATTTGTGTTTGTCACATATAATGGATAAAACTTACCGGTGGCATCATTCAATGTGCTCGACAAATAGGATTTATTTGATATTTGCTCACCACCAATAAACACAGAGTTATCCTGAAAATGATACCGTAGAAAACGGAGTCTTTTATTAATCAATGTGGTTTTTATAACATCAGTTGCTGCATTGTCAATATCATTCTGAGATGGGATTAAACCATCGCTTATTGCCTGATTGATTGCATCGTTTGTTGGAACATAAATGGTATAATGGTATTGGTCAAAAAACTTCACTTTATTATTCAACGCTTTTGTTGTATTGGTTACCAGACTGGTAAAGATATCTGATTCTCCCAGAAGTTCGAAAAACTTACTGAATTGAGGGTTATTCTGTAAAGCACCAAAAACAGACGTTATAGGATTTTCAAGAATGCCATCAATAAAATAAGTACAACCATTTTCCTTTGAATAATTTTTCACAATGCTGGCTTTTGTACCACGTTCAATATTTCCACCACCTTCAATAGTTGTTCCTACACTAAACATTTTCTGTCCGTTGGCAGCAACTTCAACATTTCCATTCACACGTATAGCTCCACCACCTTTTGTAACATAATACTGCTGACCGTTAGTTATATCACCAACAATAGTTTGCAGGTCAAAGATATCCTGCAATCTGTTTTTCACTCTTGAGTCGGCATAGGTAACAGAGTCACCTGCCGGGTGTTTAGCAACAACTGAAATACTTCCATTGTCTGCAATCTTAAAACACCATATTTCCTTTTTTGCAGTAATATAACCTTGTGCTACCGGATCTCGATAATCATTTGTATTCGCATCCAACGTAGCAAAATAACTGTAAGTATTCAGCAACGAACGAAAAAAATATATGAACTGAACGTAGTCTTTATCCTGCGCTTTCTGAAAAATTGAAGTTATTGAATTTACTTTTACCGGACCTATTACTGTACGGTAATCAAGCGGAGGCAGTACTTTATTAATTGTGTAAACCAATCCATTACGCGAAATATAAGAACTGGCAATATCGGCTGTAGTTACATTCATTAAATAACCGGCTTCATCTTTCATTCCGCCAAACTGACTCGGTAATGCAGTTAGTAATGATTTTTTCATGTGATTGCTTAAAAAATCGGCAGCAATAGTATTGGGTACATTATCCCATGTTTTAAACTGGTCGTACAAATCGTTTCCTAAACCTGTTGGTGAGAAATACTCATTCATTGCTGCATTTGTGGGAACAAACATTGCCGGCATATCCACTGTATACAAACCGCTTCCGGTTGAGGTTTGAATCTTGTTCCAACCCGGATCAAACAGAAGTGTAGCTGCAACAACATTGGTGCCTACACCTCCTTTAGCATCGGGTTCGGTATTTAATGCATTTTGGCCGGCATTAAAATAGCGTAGCTGAAAAATAGAATCGCCGGTAGCTGTTTTTGAAACAAAATAAGGAGCACAAAAACGGTTCAATAAGTTATTATATTGCTGGATGTTTTTATTAGAACGTATATAACCGGCCATGTTTAATGGTGGAATCATAACATCCTGAAGTACATTTACATATCCGTTTTTACAAGCTATATCTTTTTGCAGCACTTTATTGTTATATATAAATGCATCTTTCGGCAGACGGGTTTTTCCGGAAATGAATTCAAAATCGCCATTGGTAATTCCTTTGGCATCCATGGTTTGTTGTATGAAATGAACCATCGTCCAGTCTGAAGCATCCTGAAGAAGCTTAAAATTTCGTCCACGAAACTTGTTCCAGTATTTTGTAGAAGGCATTGTATCACCATTTACTACCGGTATGGAATCCAGATATGACAGGGCCGTGGTCCTTCTTAAAGTTTGCCCTTGCCCGCCGTTTTCGTTGGAACTCATTCTTTCAATCAGATATGCATCAGTCAACAACCCGGAACGGATAATCATATATTTCAATGATTGCGACATATCTTCGTATTTATGAACACCTAGGGAATTGTTTGAATAGAAACGGTTAAAGGCAGAATCATTAGCCACAAAAAGCGAAACGCTTCCCGACCTTTGCATGGTTTCTTTGTATCCACAATCCTCAATGAGACGAACATAATTGGCATAGTTTTTCTCGGCTTTCAGATAGTCGTAAATATTAGGACCCAACCAGTTAGGTGATTCTTCAAAAGCTGTAAATTCATTTACACAGCTTGTTGGAACCATAAGCATAAAACCGATGAATAAAATGCTTATAAATATATTAAATCTTCTCATTTTCAGTATTACATTTTTAGTGAGTGTCTTCATCTGCAATCATTTCTACAGGTATAAATTCGATATAATCCAACTGCGAATCTCCATCTGACATTTGCGCTACCTGAAAAGTGTGTGTCGTTGTTTCATCAAAAGAAAAAATACCCAAAATTCTTCTCATGGAATCAAAACTATTACGAGCTGTGTAACTATTAACTGACCAGTCATTATGAAAAACTGGTCCAGTCCATAAATCCGGTCCTTTCATGTATCCACGGTTTCTGAGCAGTTTATCATTTTCAAAACCATCCGGGTCATCAATATTCACCGGATAGGAAGAATCTGTAAGCCTTCCAGCAGTGGTTGCATCGTTATATATTTGTTGCCAACCAATAGCAGGATCGATACCTGATACCTTTTGGTCAATAGGAATACCACAAGGTTTACCATCAA
>Ga0209123_1001520_pt1 | contig 22630 bp, 14 predicted proteins | sample BarGraIncu00431A_FD_184500 | JGI IMG/M metagenome (GOLD analysis project Ga0209123, IMG submission 184500) | Arctic peat soil microbial communities from Barrow, Alaska, USA - Barrow Graham LP Incubations 004-31A (SPAdes) (version 2) | ecosystem: Environmental > Terrestrial > Soil > Wetlands >...
TCATTGACTGTTCTGAGTGGTTGTTTTCCCAATATCGAAGGGACCTACTTTGACGAAAGCTACTCGGCCCATCTGTTTACCTTCATTACTGCACCGGCAGGTTCGGGAAAAGGCAAAATGAATTGGGCTAAATATTTCGGAATGGCCATTCACAACCATCTGACCGAGCAGTCGGACCGGGAATGGAAAGCTTATGAACAGAATAGAGAGAAGTATTACAACTTAACCAAGGCTCAAAGGCTCAAAATGGTAAAACCGATAGAACCGCCAATCAAAATGTTTTACCTCCCCGGCAACAGCAGTTCCGCTGCCTTCATACAGGCATTGGCTGACAATAATTTCTGTGCTGTTATTTTTGAAACAGAGGCCGATACACTGGCCAAGACCTTAAAACAGGAATGGGGTAATTTCAGTGATGTGCTCAGAAAAGGATTTCACCATGAAAGTACGAGCGTGTCCCGCAAGAAGGACAATGTGTGCATCGAGATTAAAAACCCACACATAGCAGTTTGTTTAGGGGGCACACCCAACCAGGTACACCACCTGATGCCCGACGTTGAAAACGGATTGTTCAGCCGATTCCTGTTCTATGCTTTCGAAGACCACAGCAAATTTAAAAATCCTTTCATCTCCCATTGCGCTGTCAACTATCCGGAGTTCCTGACTGAAAAGGGCAACCGGATTTTTGAATTGTACAACCAACTTAACCAGCTAGATCAACCCATTCAGTTCAAGCTTACAGAAGAGCAAGGAGATAAGTTCACCGCCTTATTCGGGGCCATGCTTGAACGGAACGAACTGCTGATTGGAAGGGATTTTAATGCCAATATCAAACGCTTGGGCCTGATTACTTTCCGCATCGCGATGATCCTTACTGCTCTTCGTCTATTGGAGTCCCCTCAGCCAGTGACTTGGAGTCACCGGCTCAGGGACAACACCTTAATTTGCAGTGATCTTGATTATGAAACGGCCATCACCATTGCCGCGACACTCGAAAAACATGCCATTGCTGTCTATCAAACCATGCCCAGCAATAATCTGAAAGGCATTAGCCTTACCTTCTTTGAAAAGTTGCCGCAGCAGTTCGATCGCCAGGGCTACCTAAAAGTAGCTGAAGTGTTGGGCATTCTACCCAAGACAGCCGAAAGGTACATCGCTCAGTTTCAGACCAGTCTACTCAATCACGAATACAACCTATATACCAAGATTTTGAAATAAGAAAATTTCCCACTTCCTCACTTCCTCACTTCCTCACTTCCTCACTTCCTATTTCGTAAAAACGCATTTTGAAATCAAAAAGTGTAAAAATGAGAAAATTGAAATAGGAAGTGAGGAAGTGAGGAAGTGAGGAAGTGGAAAAATAAGAAATAAAAAATAAAAAATTGTGTGGCACTAATTTCGTAGAGGCAATCCGTGTAATCCGTTTCAATCCGCGTAATGCTATTGAATGCGAAGGAAAAATGCATTACTTTTGTCAACTCGTATTCTACCAATGTCTTACTTATATTGAAGGCGCTTTTTTAATACGGCTGGGATCGCAATCGGCAACCCCGAGGACTCGGGGCTATTTTATTATAACTTTTAGAGGAAAGAAAATTAATATTTATTAAAGTAAAATCCAAAAGATATACAAATATCCAAAAATAAAATGTAATTTGCCTCCAATTGTTTCTCTGGAATCTTTTAGTTTCAGGAATAAACCATTGAGTTAATCAAAAAACCTAAGTATGAAAAAAAACCTTTTTAATTCGGCCTTTATAGCCCTGCTTCTCCTATTTACACTGGCAGCAAATTCACAGAATCTGATTATAAATCCGGGGTTCGAATCGGATTTGACTAGTTGGGGTAGCTTCTATACGCGCCCAGGTAAAGGGACAGGGACTGCCACTGTTGTGACAAGTCCCGTTCATTCCGGAACAAAAGCAATCAAAATTGATTATCTCGGCACTGCTGACTGGGCGTTGCAACCTTCTGCTCCAATACCTGTTACTGAAGGTCAATTGTACGAAATGTCCTGTTGGGTGCAATCTATCAATCTAACGGATAATGCCAACCTCTCAGCTATTTTGTATAATAGTGGGGGCGCTACGGTAAACTGGAGTTATAGCCCAATTAATTTTGATAAATCAACTTCAGGATATAAGCAATACTCAAGCACCTTTATCGTTCCGGCCAATATCAAGTCTATTCAAGTCAGGTTAGTGGGAAATGGCGCAGGGAGTATTTATGCTGATGATGTTTCGGTTACCCGAATTGATTTGACAGGTATTACGGGAGATTATACGGTGGAGAACGAACAGGTAAAAGCGGTGATTAAGTTGCCAACGCTGTCAATAAATATGACCAACAAGCTGAGTGGAAAAAGTTACCAAACATCTCCGGCTCAGTTTGCCAACATCAAATCGGTTGAACAGTTGAGCCCCCTATCCATCAGGGTAACGGCGGAAATGCTGAACAGTGCCAAATCACCTGTTGCCATTGACTTTACGATAGAAGGAAAAGCCCTAAAAATGAAAATATCAGGCGAACCGGCTATGGTTATAAATTCAGATATCCAATTACCCGGAATCATTTCAAGCAAGTCAAACGATTTCCTTATTATTCCCCGCGCTACCGGTATTATGGTGCCTGTTAGTGCTTCAAGTCCTTTTGGAGATTTTTCTGCATACTCATGGAAATCGACCATGCCATTTATTGGAGTTACCAATTTAAAGGATGGTTACATGGTCGAATCCGATGATCAGTGGGATGCTGACTTCCAGTTTCTAAAGCCTGGTACACAAAGTTATTACAGTTTTCAGCTTCATCAGAAACCTGCCAAAAGCATGTTATCTTACGATCGCACAGTCTACCTTGTGGTGGTTGACAATGGCTATCTTGAAATGTGTAGCTGGTACCGCGAACATGCAGAAAAGCTAGGTTATGTAAAAACATTTACTCAAAAGAAGATTGAAAATCCCAATATTGACAAGTTAATTGGCGCCGTTGATTTTTGGCCATTGAATTTCAGTTTTAAACCTGATTTCCTGGTTACTGCCAAATTGCTGGGAATTGACAAGGCTATGTGGAATTTAACAGGCGGCTGGGGAGTAAATAATTTTTCAGTAATGATAGATTCGATTAATTCCAAAGGATATTTATCCGACCGGTACGACATTTTTACTGATGTATGGCCCAAAGATCATCCCGAGTTTGGTGGTTACAGAACTGAAGGATATCCGGAGGATGTGGTTGTCGGTATAACAGGTCAGTTGAAAACAGGATGGCTGGCCTATCCTAATAATATACCGTTCCAGGGTTATTATACCTGCTCTGATACCCATCTGGCTTATGCGAAAAAACATGTTCCTTTGGACCTGGCCACCAATCGTTACAACAGCAGGTTCATTGATGTCGAATTATCATCAACATTGGAAGAATGTTTTTCAACTGTTCATCCTGTAACACGTAAACAAGATGCTGAAGCCCGTAACAAGCTAATCAGCTATATAAAAAACGACCTGAATTTGATTTCCGGAGTGGAGGAAGCCCATGATTTTGCATTTCCCAATCTTGATTACAGTGAAGGAACTATGACCATCAATCCAGCAGCAAATGCCGGATACGATTGGTCACAGCCACTTGAGCCAACTGATCAGGCATATGCCGATCAAAATATCAGTACTGCATTTCGAATTCCCCTTCATGGGCTTGTTTACCACGATGTTCATATCCCAACCTGGTATACCGGCGACGGGGCTTCCAAAGTTCCTGCCTATTGGGAAGACAAGGATCTCTGGAACATTCTGTATGCTACCATGCCATTGTTCATGCCACCTTCCTTGACCTACTGGAATGATAATCTTGAAAAGTTTATAACAGGTTATCATTATATTTCAACCGTAACCCGGAATGTCGGCTACTCAAAAATGACGGATCATCAGTTCTTAAGCGCTGACAAGAAAATGCAGAAAACTTCTTTTGATAACGGATGGAATGTGGTGGCTAATTTTGATGCTCTGGCTCATGTTTGGAACAACATGAACATTGCACCCAAAGGATTTTATGCCTCGGCAGGAGGCACCGATGAAGCTTTTAAATTGGTGATCGACAACAAAACCATCGGTTGTGCATTGTCGGGTAACCGCTTGTTTTTTAATCCATATGGCATTGAAGCAAGTTTGAAAGGTATCCGTAGTACTCAATCTATTTTTATGGAGAAGTTTCCTGATTACCTGTTGGTATCTTTTATAGGAAAACAAACTTACCTTGATCTGAAGGAAGTTGATTTACCTTTTAATGTTCAGGAAATAACCAAAGTGACTGAATATTACGCCGGTACTACAATTACATTAACCACTCAACCCGATGGTTGGAAACGATTAACCCGACCGACTGGAAAAACCTATTTCAAGGTTTATTACAAGTCTGGCGGTACCGGCACATCAATCAAGCAATCAAATAATTCAGGATTGAAAATTTTCCCTAATCCTGCTCACAATTATCTGACAATTGAACAATCAAACAAAGGTGGATATCTAACGGTTTGTAATCTTGACGGTTTGGAATTAATTCATGTGCCTGTAACTGATTTTAAGACCCAGATTGATATCGGTCAGCTCTCATCAGGTTTGTATTTCCTGAATTCTGTGCAGGATGAATATTGCGAGGTGAGGAAGTTTGTGAAACAATAGTTTATGTATTTAAGTTATTGACTCATAATCCCTAAAGAATAAACACATAGATACATAGGGTACATAGTATAAATATTTGGATCACATGACCCCGAGTACTCGGGGTGGGCAAGTATATTCAAAAATCAATATTCAGGTATATTTTTTTAAAAATCTTACTTTTTAAAATTCAATCTTAGTAACTTAAATCATCCCCCACAACATAAATCTTATCTATCTTCTATGAAATCCGATATCTATCGGATAGTATTCAACCAGTTTCTGAAGGTGTATCAGGCCAATTAGAAGATAGATAAGATTGGGCTCTAGGGTCACTGACTGGTTACTAAGATTTTACTAAAAAAAAGTAAGATTTTTAATCCCGAGTACTCGGGATGACTTTGCTTTTTCCACCCCGAGTACTCGGGGTCATGTAATCCTATATATTTCTATGTGCCCTATGTTTCTATGTGTTTAAATTTTGAGTAAATGAAGAAGCATTTCTCACATACTATATTTCTTGCAATTATTGCTTGTTTGCTTTGGTCATCAGCATTTGTGGGAGTAAAGATTGGTCTGAAATATCAATCACCTTTGCAGTTTGCAGGCATTCGCTTTATCATTTCGGGACTGATGTTAATTCCTTTTGTATTCAGTTTCAAGCGATTTAGGAAAGAGGTGAGTGAGAATTTTGGTTATGTCATTCTGATTGCCTTTTTGCAAATTGTATTACAATATTCGTTCTTTTACTTGGGTGTAAGCATGGTTCCTGCATCTATTTCAGCCATGATTGTAGGTTCATCTCCATTGTTTGTATCACTGGTGGCGCATTTTTCCATTTCAGGTGACCGCATGGACTGGTATAAATCAGGCAGTATATTGACTGGCATACTTGGCGTGGCAGTGATAACCCTTGGCAGAAATAGTATTCCCTCAGGAGCTCATATTGCCATTACAGGAGTAGTTCTATTGCTGCTCAACAACCTGGCCTCAGGCATCACCAATGTGGTAGTTGCCCGAAAAAGGCAAACCATCTCTCCGATGATTTTAACCTCTTCTTCACTTTTCATCGGTGGCTTAGCGCTATTTATAATTTCTATCCCTATTGAAGGAATTCATTACAAGGTTTTTCCTGCTGAATATTACATAGCTTTGGGATGGTTAAGTTTTTTGTCGGCTGCTGCCATCTCCATATGGTATACCTTGCTCAGGAGGCCGACTGTAAAAGTTTCGGAACTCAATATCTGGAAATTCCTGATCCCCGTTGCGGGTGCCATACTCAGTTGGATAATTCTTCCTGATGAGTCACCTGACGTGGTATCGGTTCTGGGAATGATATTGATCGCTTCTTCATTACTGATTCTGAATTTACAGAATTTACGCAAAAAAGGTTCGGATTCAAGTGCCAGGGGGGCTATTGATGTGTTGAATTGATACTAATATTAAGTATTTGTTTACAAATCGCACTCTGAGGGTAGTAAATGAGTGAAATTAACGTATTATTCTATTTTTGTATATCGAAAAAGAAAATGAGAATTAGTGTTATATAACATGAAGACTAATTGATTTATCATTGCATTAATTGTTAATTTCACAACTTTCATTTTAATCAATAAAAATCACAATCAACTTAACCTGCAACCAAGGTTGCATAAAACCAATAATCTATGAATTCAATTTTCTGGTTAGTGCCATTCAGTTCTGTTATGGCACTTTTTTTTGCCTGGTTTTTCTTTCAGCAAATGATGAAGGAGAGCGAGGGTACGGATACAATGAAAAAAATTGCCAAGCACGTTCGTGATGGTGCAATGGCTTACCTTCGGCAACAATACAAGGTTGTCTTTAGGGTATTCTTGATTTTAACAGCATTGTTTGCTGTTATGGCTTACGTGTTGGAAATTCAGAATCCATGGGTGCCGTTTGCCTTTTTATCGGGTGGTTTCTTCTCTGGATTAACCGGCTTCTTTGGAATGCGTACTGCCACTTATGCATCAGCCCGTACCGCCAATGCTGCCCAGCGTTCACTGAATGAAGGACTACGGATTGCATTTCGTTCAGGAGCTGTAATGGGCCTCGTGGTAGTGGGTCTTGGATTACTTGATATCTCAATGTGGTTTTACGCATTGCAGTTTATCATCGGTGCCCTTGACTCAACCACCAATGGCATTATTGCTGCTGATCCTTCCATGAAACTAATCATCATTACAACTACAACTCTTACCTTTGGTATGGGAGCTTCAACCCAGGCATTGTTTGCACGTGTGGGTGGTGGTATTTTCACCAAAGCAGCTGATGTAGGCGCTGACCTTGTTGGTAAAGTGGAAGCCGGCATTCCTGAAGATGATCCACGTAACCCTGCAACCATTGCTGATAATGTAGGCGATAATGTGGGTGACGTGGCAGGTATGGGCGCCGACTTGTATGAATCATATTGCGGTGCAATTTTATCTACTGCTGCATTGGGAGCTACCGCTTTTGTAGCTTCAAATTTGGTCGACATTGGTATGAATGTGACTCCTGCAGAAAGTTATACGATACAGTTTAATGCTGTGATCGCCCCTATGGTGATTGCTGCGGTTGGTATCCTCCTTTCTATCCTTGGAATATTCACAGTCAAAGCCAAAGAAGGCGCCAATCAAAAACAATTGTTAAGCGCTCTGGGTCGTGGAGTGAATATCAGCTCGATTGGAATTGCATTCTTTTCTTTTTTCATCCTTAGATATCTGAATATTCCTAATTCTCTGGGAGTATGGGGTTCCATGATGGCTGGTCTACTGGGTGGTATCGGTATTGGTAAAATCACTGAATATTATACTTCCGCTGGATATGCTCCAACACGTAATATTGCAGAGGCAACCAAAACGGGTCATGCAACGGTAATTATTTCGGGAATTGGTACCGGTATGATTTCAACAGCAGTTCCTGTGCTGATTGTAGGTACTTCTATTATTTTGGCCTTCTTATTTGCAGCCAATTTCAATTTTAATAATATTAGCTTTGGCTTATACGGTATTGCAATTGCCGCTGTCGGTATGCTTTCAACCTTGGGTATAACTCTTGCTACTGATGCTTACGGACCCATTGCAGACAACGCAGGTGGAAATGCTGAAATGAGTGGCTTGGGTGAAGAGGTTCGTAAACGTACCGATGCACTTGATTCACTGGGAAATACCACTGCTGCAACCGGTAAAGGATTCGCAATCGGATCGGCTGCCTTGACTGCTTTGGCCCTGTTGGCTTCTTACATTGAAGAAATTAAAATTGCCATTGCACGTGTTCCTGAAAAGATGGCTGAATTTACACAGTATGCTACCAATAATCATTTCACCAATCTGGAGATACACAAAGCAACCATCCCCGAAATGATGCAGTATTTGCACCTCGACATTATGAACCCACGCGTATTGGTAGGTGCATTTCTTGGTTCGATGGCTGCCTTCCTGTTCTGCGGATTAACCATGAACGCTGTAGGCCGTGCCGCTCAAAGTATGGTAGAAGAAGTTCGTCGTCAGTTCCGCGAAATAAAAGGTATCCTTGAAGGAAAGGCAGAACCTGATTATGCCCGTTGTGTCGAAATTTCAACCAAAGGCGCCCAAAAAGAAATGTTGTTTCCATCATTGCTGGCTATCTTTATCCCCATCGCCACAGGGTTGGTCTTTGGCGTATCAGGTGTGGTTGGTCTTCTATTGGGTGGAACTTCAACAGGCTTTATCCTTGCTATTTTTATGGCCAATGCCGGTGGAGCCTGGGACAATGCAAAGAAGTATATTGAAGAAGGTAATCTGGGCGGAAAAGGCTCTGAATGCCACAAAGCGGCCATCACCGGCGATACAGTGGGTGATCCGTTCAAAGATACTTCAGGTCCGTCACTTAATATTCTGATTAAACTGATGAGTATGGTTTCGATCGTAATGGCCGGATTGACTGTTGCATACAGTTTGATGTAATCCCTGATCGAACTATAAATAGAGGGACGCCCTGTGGAATCAGTTTCTGCGGGGCGTCTTTTTTTTTTAATTACTGAACAAAATAGGTGTTACAAAGGTTTAAATGTGATTACGATTTCACTAAAACCAAAATAGTATGGCCGATTTATCAACTACCTACATGGGCATCAAATTAAAGAATCCTTTGATTTTAGGTGCCTGCAATCTTGTCACCAAGCCTGAAATAATTAAAGAGCTTGAATTAGCAGGCATTGCTGCTATCGTGTACAAGACGCTTTTTGAAGAGCAAATTCAGCTTGAAAGTCTTCAGTTGGATGAAGAGATGAACGAATACGATGAACGAAATGCGGAAATGATCAAAATTCATCCTGAAATTGCTAATGGTGGACCCAAAGAACATCTCTTCAATCTGAAAAAACTAAAGGAAAACTCATCGGTACCTGTCTTTGCAAGTCTGAATGCCTTGTTTGAACCCAGTTGGATCGAATATGCCAAAGCCCTGGAGGCTACCGGAATTGATGGTCTGGAGTTGAATCTGTATGCTACCCCCGGTTATTTTGAAGTAGGCGCTTCCTCCATTGAAGATAAGCAATATCAGATTGTGAAAAGTGTCAAGAAGGCAGTTAAGATACCCGTGAGTGTTAAATTAAGTCCATTCTATACCAATACTTTGAATTTTGTTAAGAAACTTGATGAAGCAGGTGTTGATGGATTTGTACTGTTTAACCGTTACTTTCAGCCTGATATCGATATCGAGAACGAAGTATTTCACTTTCCCTGGGAATTGACGCAACCTCGCGATCTTCAGCTTCCGCTTCGATATACAGGATTACTCCATGGAAACATTGAAGGAAGTATCTGTGCCAGTCGTGGTATTTATTCTGCGGAAGATGCCATCCGACTTATACTCGCCGGCGCAGATGCCGTTCAAATGGTGTCGGTAATTTACAAAAGAGAATTATCCTTTGTAGCCACTATGCTCTCCGAACTGAATGCCTGGATGGATAAAAAAGGTTATAAAACACTGGATGACTTCAGAGGTAAATTATCCAGAAAAAATATGAAAGATCCCTTTATGTATCAGCGTGCCCAATACGTTGATATCCTGATGCGATCAGAAGAAATATTCAAAAAATACCCCATGGTTTAATCGTCTGTAATTATATTAACAAAAAGGCAAGGCTCGCAAGTGTCCTGCCTTTTTTGTTGATAGTGTCGAGTTATAGATGATATGACGTATTGAAATGCAATCCTAACCTTCATTTATTAACTCACCTTCCCCAAGAGCTTTACCCCGTGTGTCCCTTCAATAATACCCACTTTCCCTTTAACTTATTTACATAGAATTACACCGAGGATACACAACTTGTCCCGATTTTTTCGAGAGAGTCACACTATTTTTTATTCCGGTGAGGGATATAACCCTATGTGACCCTGTGATGATTCAACCTCCGCATCAAGTTGTATTCTGTCACTGTTACTCTATTGTCTTGTGAATAATTTGTGTATAACTTGTGAGTATCTTGTGTATTAAAATGGTACATTTAATACACAGTGTATACACAAGCTATACACAAGCTATACACAAGATACATTTGGAACTCAACCTAAATAGAATTCGATGGTCTGGAAGGAACTGCTCTAATTTTCATAGTTAACTTTGGCGATGTGGACATTAGAATTGAACAGCCCTGCCTGTGACTCTTTCCTTATTTGTTATTTTCTCTTTCCTTTTCGTACAAACCGGATTCTTTTTATCCCGGGTATTGGGATCTTCTTTATGCGTAAGGTGAGTGAATAAATTCCCTTTATATTTTTGAACAGGGCATAAAAACAGATAGCTTTCAATTCATTGATTCAATAAGTTACACAATTGACCAGGACTTAGTTAGGGGCCTTATACGTCTGCAAAGATTCAGGATATGTTCATTGTTAAACAGAGCCCGCTATGGCAGGGGATGAAATCCTATGTTGCGTTTTGAAATAGGCTAGTTTAAATATCAGTCTAAAAATAGAAAGACTTGTATTATTTTTCCAGTTGCAATACCATGAATGAATGAGGTTTGAGTTCCAGATTAATCATTGATTTGATGACCGGCGGTTTTTTTCTTTGAAGGACTTCCTTTTTCTCAACAGAAAAGGCTTCACCAGAAATTAGGTTCTTTGCTTTGGAAAATCCGTTGGCCAGTTGAAGTTTTACAGTATGCGTTTCATCGGCAAAAGATTCGACAATGACTGTATTGTTGTCATAAACAAATAAGCTGGTATATCCGGGAGCTTCAAGCACGGCGGGCATGTTGGGAGTCAAAATCTCTTTGATCTTTGTTAGAACATCCACCGGAAGGTGATACAGATCAATCACATTTTCGGGTATTGTCAGAATATATAATTTGCCCTTTGCATAATCAGCCCTGTGAATTATAGGCCAGCCATTGGTACCATCAAGCGCTGAAACCACTTCCCATGAGTCGTTGGTGTTGTACCTGATTTGAGGGATAAGTAGTGCATGATCAGAATAGGAATGGGAACCCCATCCGGCTGTGAATTCTTTGACAGAGGCTACCTGATCGGTAAACCTAAGTTCCACAATATCGCTCAATCCTTTGTCCTGCATAGCTTTCAGAAATCCGGAAGTAATCATTACATCTTTACCCGAGAGCAGTTGCTTTTTGATTTTGGCTATAATTTCAGGATCAGATTTGGCTTGCTCAGTTAAAAAGACAATGGGTTCGTTCTCAGGAAATTCAGGAACAATGTCCATCGGTACGCCAATCATACCCATATAATTTTGCAGAAAATCTTCACCCGTGGAATGAAATGGTTTGTAGCTTTTTACGCCGACCGGATTGCCTAGCAGACCAATAAACTTATCAATTGTTTCGAAGGTATAACCTGCTGCACGTGCGATGGTAGTTGGGGCCACCATTTTTCCATCCTTGTCGGCCACCGGTATCATCATTTCATCAAAGTTGAAGCTTGTCGATTCAGTATTTTGCCATGCTGCTCGATCTGATTTCTGAAGCGGACGTTGCAATTGACGAATGTCAAAAAGGGTAATTTCAGGAGCCTTGGCAAACAGGGTCAGCCATAGTTGTTCAGCATAACGATCCATATAAGTCAGGCCACCCGGATCGACCCAGCCACCTCCGTTTTTACCAGGCTTCAGATTGTTGAAATACCTGAAAATCGAATATCCCAAGTACTGCTGAAGGTGCTGATTACTAGATGGATCGCGCGTCTCAGTGCCTGTATATAACCCGTCAAACATCTTGGGTTCAGTTTCCAGGTTAAAGCCATTGGCTTGAAAATGATCGTACCAGTTGGGATATTTAATCACCACTTTGATGTTGGGATTTACAGCCTTTGCCGGATCAATGATCAGCTCCTTAGCGGCCTTGGTCATAAGGTCCAGTCGGAAATCCGTCCAGCTCCTTGTGCCTTTGGCCTTGATGCACAATTCGCATTTGCAGGTAGTAAAAAAGAAGTCGTCAAGAATCAATTCATCAAAATGCCTGGCCGTGTACTCCACAATTTCTTTTACCTTTTTACGGTGTTCCGGATTTGTATAACAAAATGTTTCGAAGTTGTTGCTTTCATTGACTGTCAGGGTAATTCCTCCGGCTGTTTTAACTCCCCTGCTTTCGAAGAACTTTTTGGCCTTCAGAAGGGTAGGTTCATCTACAATAACTAAATCGCGATGTGTTTCAAGGTAAATCTTATCAACTTTCACCTGGCTGGTCACTTCATCCCAAATGGGTTCAATCCAGTTGAGGTCACCCATTTTGGCAGTTTCATAGGCACGGGAATAAACAGCTACCTTGAAGTTTTTATAATTGTCACCAGCCTTTGCCAGCGGGATTACCATCATCAGTATTGCCATTGAAATAAATATTTTTCTAAATGAAATCATGATTCTATCTTGAATAATTGAAAACTGTATTATTTACTTCAAATGACCACTAATTACTGATCACTGACCACTGAATACTAACCACTTTTCTATTTTACAACAAATGAAGCCAACGCATATACCAGTGCACCCTGCCAGTTGATTGCAATTTCATTGGTCGTGTAATCTTCCTGTTTATCGTTCCAGGCAGTTGCTTTACTTCCACCACCCACAATGTATCCCGGCCACGGTTCCACTTCATTGTCAGAGCCTGAACGACGGTCGTGAGGTTTCATGGCAGGATTGATTCCCAATCCGGTAACATAAGAGCGGTTGTAATAATTACGGCCAAAGATGTGAGCAATTGCATCCTGCGAAGTCTCAATATACTTTTTATCGGGAGCGATTCTGTTTGCGACCTGAAGGTTAAGCACCTGACGGGTGATGGTGCCGTTGCAGCCCCAGTAATATCTCAGCAACGGACGGGCATAAACATCAGTAGCTGCATTCTTTACGATCGAATTGGCAACCTCCACAATGTTGTTTTGAATAGATTTCAGAATTTCAGGATTCTTTCCTGATTTTTTAGACAACGCATATTGGAACATTCCCATGTTGGAAACATCACCCCAGTCCCAGTCTTCATCAATCTTGAATTTCTGTGCAGTGGCTTGTAGCTCAAAGTCTTTGAGGAATTCAACATTGCCGGTGGTTTCCCACATTTCGGCTGCGGCCCATAAACGATCGTCGGGGTCAGAGGTCTGATAGCCTCCGGTTTTAAATTCTCCTTGAACAAAACGTTTATCGTCAGGATTCTCTTTCAGAAACTTGTAACTTAACTGAGCAGCTGCAAGACATTTTTGTGAATAAGCTTTGTCGTAAGGTTCGAAATAGCGTGCCGCCTGTGCCGTCATGGCTACAAAATCGGCAACGGCTGCGGAACTCCAGTCTGTAAAATATCTCTTTTCAAGGTCTTCCTCAGGCTTGCAGAAGGGTTCAAAGTTTTTGCGTGTCAGCTTGTGTGAAACTTTTCCTGAACCGTCGGTATATTGCATAGTCAGTAACCAATCCATTTCCCATTTTAGTTCTTCCAGAAAATCAGGAAGTCCTTTTGCTGTTTCAGGCAGATCGAGAGAGAACTTTTTCAGGTTGGGCTGAAACTGGTCCCAGGCCATAAACATCATTCCTACAGTCACACCTGCATTCACAACATACTTTCCATAATCACCTGCATCGTGCCAGCCACCTGTTCCATTGCGGCGCTGGTCAGGCTTGCCCTGGTAATCTTCATAGCCATCATTCATATGGCAGGCATCATGTGCAAACAGATGTCCGTTGTATGTTCCTGATACTGCTGTACCGCAACGCCACAAATAGAAACCGCGCATGCTGGTATAAAATGCCTGATTGTATGCTTTGGGTGATATTTCAAACTCAACGGATTTGACGCCATCCGACGTTTCCAGATAGTATTTACCATTCTTGGTAAGAGAAGAAAAATCCACGACAGAGACATTCTGGTTCACATCTTTCTGAAATACGGGTTTGGATACTTCGCCTTTAAATACCTCGGCCTTATCGGACACTTGTTTGATGACAAATGATTTGCTGTCACCAACGATGGAAGCCTTTTTAGGTTGATCAGTCAAGAATCCCAATGAATTCAACTGAACACTTTGAGCTTGTGCATTGGCAATCAGGTAGCCAAGGGCGAAGAAAATATACGCAATTAGAAAGGTTGATTTCATCTGTTTAGGTTATTAGTTTGAATGATGATTGTCGATTCTGTAATATGGTAAAGATAATATAAATATTTCATTTTGAACTACTCTTATTGTGAAAAGATTAGTCCTTTTATATCATTAATCAACTGTGTGTTGTAGATAGGGATCAATTGGCCGGGACGATATCATTTTGTTAGGATTGGATTACTTCACAATCGAATTTATCAACACCACCCAATCTTTTTTCTCTTCTTTTGAGATTGTTCCCAATGAAACTTTTATTCCTCCGGTAATTGTTTTAATCGATCCATCTGCCAGATTTCCACCGGTTCTGGGATTAAACCATTTGACCGAGTATTTGCCCAGGGGTAAGGTGATTTGGGAAGGACCGCCATAGGGGAGGTAAACAGCATAGGTTTCACCAGCTTTGGCAAGGCAATAGGCATTTGCAGGACTTACCAGTTCATTTGCTGCGGTCATGGTTGCAAAGGGTAAGTGTTGGATGAAAAAATCATGTGCGATCCTGGTTTGATCCCACCATAGTTCACGGCTTCTGAAATCTTCGCATTCCAAATCGTTGTGTGGGTAACGATAACCAAAATACCATTCTGCGCCTCCTGCACCGGCCATCAAGCTGCCCCATAATGCAAAATGGCGGACAGTATCATGGTGCTGGTCAAACTCATCGGGCATCACACCTTTCCATGCTTCACCTATTTCATCCAGGTTCACAATCCACTTCTTCTTGGTCTTAGCCGATTCAGTGATGAAATGTCCAACCCGCTCATTAATGTTTTCTACGTTTCCAATCTGCATAGATGGACCATCCAGTGATTCAAAACCCAGCAATGGATTGAGAATGAGGTCTTGATGGTTATTGTCGGAATGGGTATGTACCACTACAAAATTGGGGTAGGGGTTGATTGCTTTCAGATAATTGGCCATGTCTTTACGCATTTGATCGGTCTGGCCTACCGGAGACCAATCGGTTGGGCCATTTTCCTCTCCCATATTCCATGTAACTGCCAGATGATGACCAAAACGAGCAACCAGTTCACGTAAGTATACTTTTCGTTGCACTCCAGTTTGTCCGCCGTCGAGCAGGCATTGATTTTCCGTTTCCTGAAGCACAAGGTGAATCATCATTCCCAGTCGGTCCATATGGGTAAATACGATGTCCCATTGAGCAAGTTTTGAACAGTCAAATCGGGTGCGTTCATTGTGATCGGCATAGGGCCATACATCATTGCCATCGCCCTGAATGTTCATCGTAAGCATGTATTGTGAGTTCACACCCTTGGATGCCAGGTAATTGAGAGCACCAATGATTCCCTTACCCTTACCGTCAAGCCAGGTTGGATCTCCGGTCTTCCAGTCTTTGATGTGCGATTCGTAACGATGGCAACTTTCTTTGGGATTGGCTTCGCCTTCGCGGATGATGGCTTTATTACCATATCGATAAGTCTGATCAAAGTCGATGTAGGCAAGAAAATTCTCTGGACTGTCAGCTCCATTTTTCAGAAAATAGGTACCTGTTTCCCTGAATTTCAAGTAACGTTCACCAACCACTTCAACACGGCCTTTTGAAAGAAAACCAGGAGCACTTTTATCTGTTGCGGTTATTGTAAAGGTCCCTGAAGCGTCGTTGGGTGCTATTGCTTTGCCCTCAGCCGGCTGGTCGCTGATGGCAATATCCTTTCCGCTGCGAAATGAAACTGAATAATTCCATTTGCCTGCTTCATCAGCAACAAAATTGACCTGCCATTTATTTCCGGCAATGGCTCCAGTTTCAGATGAATTCCCATCAGCAGCAAAGAAGCCGGGGACCTTGTACTTTTTATTTCCATTGGTAAAAGTCACTTCGAGCCGGTAATCCAGAAAAGGATTGGGACTGAAATCAGTTTCACTGCATTGGGGACCGTCAAAAAGTAACCGAAGTGTGTGCCATTTTACAAATTCACCTTGAATAACAGGCGATTGGGCAACTAACATTGTTGCAGTTGAAACCAGAAGGATGAAGGACAGGCAAGCTTTTTTCATGATCAAAGAGTTCAGTTTGAGGTCGAATCAAAAATAGCATTATTTATTTGAAAACGAGCATGATTTGTCTTTTTAAATCTGAATGGATTCGATCAAGGTAACACTTTAGTAAGGAGTCAGATTTTCATACATTGGTTCGAACCTATTGGATTGTACCTCTTTTCATTCAAAAACTACCGTTTACGTGGTATACGTAAACGACGTAAATAGAGAAATAAAGGAAACTGCGGATTTGTAGAAGATCAAAAGAATGGAATTTATTTGGCTCTCAAATTGTCAAATTGTCAAATTGTCAATTTGACATTATGAGGATTGTAAGAAACATTACCGATGAATTAAAACTGCATTATGAAAGCCTAAGTTCTCTCAGAATAAAATTTAATAGTCACCCATTTAAGCAATTATCATTTTGTGAAGATAAAAAACACCGTTGATTAGTATTCTAATTTTAAATTGCTTACCTTTGGTGAAACCAAAGGCAGGGGACAGGTTGATAGATTTCAAATTCATGCTTATCATGCAATTAAATTGAACTTCATTTAATACATTTGTTCATCTCTTTCCCTTTTCACACCAAATAGAATAGACAGCCATTATAATAATTCATACTGGTTTTAGGCATGTTAGAATGCTTTGCTAATAGCTGCAGGTTTAGGAATCGTCATAAAGTAAATCATTACAAATAGGGTTACAGTTGCTGTGACTATAAATGCTGTTTCAGCGCCTAACTTAAACCAGATGAGTCCTGTCAGAGAACTTGCCAACATGGTGCAAATGCTTTGCAGTCCTGAGAATGTCCCAATGGCTGTTGCGATGTCTTTCTTGTCTGTTATGTTTGATATCCAAGCTTTTGATATTCCTTCTGTTGCCGAAGCATAGACGCCATATAGAAAAAAGAGTCCGAAAAAGAAGGTTAGATTTGTGTTTATTGACATACCAAAATAGACTGCCGAAAATAAAGCAAGTCCACCAATGAAAATTGTTTTCAGACCTACCTTATCTGCCAGTATGCCAATGGGAAATGCAAACAAGGCATAGATGAGATTGTAAAAAATATATACCCCTATAACCATAGTGTCCTCAAGCCCCGCTTGCTTTGCTTTGAGTAAAAGGAACACATCTGAACTGTTGAACAACGTAAATATAAGCAGGCCGGTTACCACTTTTCTATAATCGGAGGTGCTTACCTTCCAGTATTTTAAGAATGAAAAGAAGGGCGTTGACACTTTTGTCTTGTGTCCAGTTGTTTTTTTGTCTTTTAAGTAAAAAGAACATAAAACAGCCAATAGTCCGGGTAGAAATGCTATGTAAAATAGAGTTTTATAATCCTTTGGATAGAAGTATAAATAAAGCAGAGCTAGTGAGGGTCCTAATACTGCTCCTAAAGTATCCATCGAACGATGAAATCCAAATACTTTTCCCTTTGTCTGAGGTGTTGCCTCGTCAGATAGAATGGCATCTCTTGCGCCAGTGCGGATGCCTTTACCAAATCGGTCAATGGTACGGGCAAAAAATATCCACAGTGGAAAGGTGAAAATTGCCATCATGGGTCTGGAAATGGCGTTAAACACATAACCAATTTGCACAAATGAAACACGTTTGCCCGAGAGGTCCGATAGTTTGCCGAAATATCCCTTACTTAATCCGGCCGTTGCTTCTGCAACTCCTTCAAGTACTCCTATCAGCACAATTGAAAAGCCAATTGACTTTAAGTAAATAGGCAGTATCGGATACAGCATTTCGCTTGCAGTGTCCGTAAACAAACTAACCAGTGATAGAATCCAAACTGTTCTTGTGATATACTTCAATATGATTTATTTTTATTATTCTGATGCGTATCTAATTGCCACATTTATAACCAATTACACCAATTGTTTATAAAACCAACAATCATTAATCAAAAGTATGCATAATATTTCAACCACACTTTATTTTCTTGCCTTAATATAATACCCTGTATCTAGTTTGTATTCTACACTTTTAAATCCAGCTTTCAGTAAGGTCTCTTCGACTTGACCAATAGGGTATTTGAAGAAATCCTCTGCAAACTTATGATTGGTTATATCTTTATCCGATGTCATAAAAATACAATACATGCCATCCTTTTTCAACATTGAATGAATTTTTCTAAATATAACATTCAAATCACTCCAAAAATAAATCACATTCACACAAAATATCTTGTTATACTTTTCATTTTCAAAGGTTGTGGTAACAAAATTACCATATTTCAGATTCACAATGCCCTCATTTATAAATTTATGATTCCTTTTGGTAGCTTTATGAACCATCAATTCCGAGAAGTCGATCCCATGAATTGTGCAATCTGGATTTTTACTGGCTATTAGGCTGATTCCCAATCCGGTGCCATAGCCTATCTCATAAATTTTGTCACCTCTTTTTAGTTCCAATTCGATGATGATCTTTTCATAAAATTCCCTGTTTCTCCTATCCATCATTTTAGCCACTAATTTTCCAAAGATGCCTGATGGCTTTCTTAATTGTTCACCAAGTTCTTTATACATATCTTTATATTTTTAAATAATGTATAACAATTAATGTTATATTTAATGCGTCATTACCTGGTAACTGTTTTTTCAAATCAATAGCCACTGAATAATCTATTAAACCCACATTGAGTCTATTTTCTGTTACCCGGTGATATTAACATTTGAATGTTTATAAAGTTACGAAATGAAAACGATTAAAAATACTAAAGGAATCGAAACATTGATATTTGCAGAAACATTTGAAAACGAAGCGTTTGAGCAAGTAAAAATGTTGTGCAATTTTGAAGCTTATCAACTGGCAAAAATACGTATCATGCCTGATGCTCACATGGGTAAAGGTTGTACCGTTGGAACTACCATGACCATATCGGATAAGATAACTCCCAATCTGGTGGGGGTTGATATTGGTTGCGGAATGCTTTCGGTTAAACTGAATATTCATGAGATCAATTTTGAACAGCTTGATAGAGTTATTAACACCAAAGTGCCCAGTGGGTTTAATGTACATGAGAAATCTAAGAAAGAATTCGACTTTTCATTTCTCAGATGCCAGAAGTACGTTGATTTACAAAGGGCCAAGCTGTCGATCGGTACTTTAGGGGGAGGAAACCATTTTATCGAACTGGGTAAATCCGATGCCACCGGTGAAATTTATTTGATCATTCATTCAGGCAGTAGAAAATTAGGGGGCGATGTATGTAAATATTACCAGGACAAAGCATTTCAGAATATAAGTGAAGTGAGTAAAATCAAAAATGCAATAATTCATAAATTAAAATCAGAAGGCAGAGAAAAGGAGATTGATTCCGAACTTAATAGGACTGTAATCCCTGTTATCCATAAGGAGTTAGCCTACATTACAGGCAATGACTTTGACGATTATATGAACGATATGGCCATTGTTCAACGATTTGCATCCTTGAACCGCGAAACGATGGCCGAAATAATACTCAGGGAAATGGGATGGTCTGAGAGCGCCAGGTTTGAAACCATCCACAATTACATCGACTTCAAGCGAATGATTTTGAGAAAGGGGGCTGTCAGTTCCGAAGAGGGAGAAACCTTATTAATACCTATCAATATGCGTGATGGTTCATTATTATGTGTTGGAAAAGGAAATGAGAACTGGAACTATTCTGCCCCCCACGGTGCAGGCCGTTTGATGAGCCGAAGCAAAGCAAAGATTGCCATTCCTATGGACGATTTCATCCAATTGATGAATAATATCTATACCACTTCTGTTGTCGCTGAAACATTGGACGAAGCGCCACAGGCATACAAATCAATCGAAGAAATAAAATCGACCATCACCGATACCGTCGATATTGTTGACACGATCAAACCACTTTATAATTTTAAGGCACATTAAGTGGATGATATGCAATCAATTAGTAAAATACATTAGTGCTTTTATTGCCATTCTTTTAACTTTTCTTTTGCACTCCTATTTTTTATCACTCCATATATTTCCACCGAGAATCAATAATGGTAAATATTAATGCAAATAAGCAAACTATGATTGTTCTCCTGCACTATAGCCGATGATTATTTTAATTCATAGATTATCAACTCCATAGCAGAAAATAGTTTGGTATATTCATAATGTTCTGATCGTATCATTCCAATATTATCTGCATAAAAGTTCCGAAAGGTATCATCTCCTGAATTACGTTTTTCTTCAAATAGTTTACATTTAAAGATACCAAGGGGCGTAGTAACCAGTGTATCAATTGAAATACATTTTAAGGTAAGGGTATTCTGTTCAAAGGTTCCTTTGTCGTATAATGATGAGACAGCAGTATAGTTCCATTCCTCACCTGCCTTTACATTGATTTTGAAAACAACAGAGGGAGCTATCAGAGTGTCAACATCAGAAATACCCCCGACTGATATTAAATTTCCTTCTGAGTCATTGATCCCTATGAAATTAGCGTGTTTGGGCGCTTCTCCCTGGTTGAACAGGTAACCTGTAACTCCTTTGATGTTGACCTTTTCGCCAATACTCATTAACACGGTATCAATGGTGGTCTGATTGCTTTGGTAGGTAGTAGCTTTGTATGTCCAACTGTTTCCTGTTTTAATTGGCATGATGACATTTGTTTTCCCAGGTTCATCGGCTTCTTTTTTACAAGAGGAAATCAAGGAAATCAATCCAATTGAAAGAAATAATAAGAGTTTTTGTGAATTCATAAGTATTTGGTTTAATTTTTTGTCTCGTAATAACAATAATCACATACGATAAAGTGATCGATAAAGGGTGTTAATTTAATCCATTCTATATATTGTTTGACATTTCCGAATTCAATGGCAAAAAAAAAATCAACTTTAATATCAAATTGTTGGCAATCTACCTCGGAACTTCCACCTGTTGGATTGTATTTCTTATGTCTTCAAATATTTAATTAAAGGTTGTATTTAATAAAATACCAAACCTGCGACTCTCATATTCTGCAGCAATATCTCCATCAGAATCCCTTAAATTGGAGGTGGTTCTACTATAAGTTAAACCGACTCCCATTCCCCAGTTTTTCGATATCCACCATTCTTTGCCAAGTTTTAATTGTATGGAAATTCCTGGCTTAGTGCTGGAATTATTTCTACTGTCATTGTAATCTGTAAATGTAAAAACTCCGATTCCCAAAGTACCTGAGATAAGAATATTGGAAGGCATTAAATAATTTGTCAGACCCACACCAGCCATCGTTTCTCCAACTATGAAGCTATGTGGCGCTTTTATTGTAGTTGATAATACGTAGGGGATGGATGTTTTTACTGATGGACTTTGAAGCAAATTTGAAATAACAGTGACATGTAAAAGTAGGTTTTCTCTGACTTCACAACCTATTTTGAGATCCACTGCAACGCCCGTACCACTTAAATCCACGGAATACTTATTGGTTGAATTTTTATTAAGTCCATTCTTGGTCACTGTTCCCAATAAGGGGCCTACACTCATTGATAAATAAAAGCCGTCGTGTTGATGGTAACCTATTTGCTGTTGCTGTTGAATCACCTCCTGTGCATTCAATTGATTGAACCCAAATAGAACAATACATAGAATTAATACAATTTTCATTTGTTCTAAATTAAGAGTCGGGGTATTTGTAAATAATTAGATTTAATTAAATGTTGTATTGAATAAAATACCAAACCGGTTACTGCTTATTTCTTCCGTACTGCCATTATCAGGTTTGTTGGTTACATTGGTACTTCCGTAAGTTAAACCAACTCCCAATCCCCAGTTTTTCGAGACCCACCATTCTTTGCCAAGTTTTAATTGCATGGAGAATCCTCTATCAGTGATAACATTATTGTTGTCATTTTTACTATCAATGATCGAAAAACTACCCAATCCTAAGGTGCCTGAAAGTAGGATATTTGATGGCATTATATAATATGTTATGCCTACGCCATACATTTCTTCTCCAACACTTAAAGTTTGTGGAGCCTTTACTTTTGGTGGATTTATGTTTCCAGTTGATATTATAGTTGGACCAACAACTGCATTTGAAATAATGTCTGCATGTAATATCAGGTTTTCCCTGATGGCCCCACCGATTTTAAAATCAATGACAGCTCCAGGTCCACTCATGTCCATCGTATTGGGACTACTATATGATTTATCATTACTGAATACATTGCCAAATACCGGCCCGGTATTCATGGATAGATAAAAACCGTCGTGTTTGTGGTAACCATCCTGTAGTACAAGCACCTCTTGTGCATTCAATTGATAAACTCCAAAAAGAACAATAAATGCAATCAGTAATTTTTTCATTTTAGAATATTGGTTTAATTGATAACTGTAACATGATTAAAATATAGGGTCTTATTAATGTTTATAATTTGATGTTAATATTTTGTCAAA
>Ga0209123_1001521_pt1 | contig 22617 bp, 20 predicted proteins | sample BarGraIncu00431A_FD_184500 | JGI IMG/M metagenome (GOLD analysis project Ga0209123, IMG submission 184500) | Arctic peat soil microbial communities from Barrow, Alaska, USA - Barrow Graham LP Incubations 004-31A (SPAdes) (version 2) | ecosystem: Environmental > Terrestrial > Soil > Wetlands >...
TGATTCAAATTCTGATTTGGATTTGGATTAGAATTCAAATTCTGATTCGGGTTTTGATTAGGATTTGGTTTTTGTCCTGTATTCTGGCTATGATTGGATGATCCGGCCTTAATATGCTCAGTCCTGGGACGTTTTTTTATTTGATATTCCTTTTTTCCTTCTCTTTTAGGCTCTTCCGTTGCAAGAACCTCAACCACTTCAGGTACAACTTCCTCAATAGTTTTCTCTACCGGAGCTTCAATTGGACGCCTATCCAAATTCCTGAACCCAAATAATTTATTTAAAACTGAAGTTTCTTCACGCTTGGGCTGATTCATATCGCGTGGTGATCTGAATTTTCTCTCTTCAGGTCTTTTTTCTGAAGCTTTTATGGCCTGATTGTCAAGGATCTTGTATATCAGGTCTTGTTTCTTAAAAGATTCAATTTTCTTAATGTCAAGTTCTTTTGCAATATCTTTTAAGTCAGGAAGTAATTTTCTGCTTAATTCAATTATATCATACATAATTTCTGATTGATTTTGTTAATATCCAAAAAATCAAGTAATGGAAAAATAAAAGTTGTGGGTTTGATAACTTGGATAATGGGTATTTGTTCTGAATTTTTTGCAAGTATAAGTAATTTCTTAAATATAGACAAGTAAAAGGAAATAAATTCATTTTAAATGACGAAAAATAAAAAACAAAGCCCATTATTAAGTGTTTTTCTCATTCGAAATGTAATGATAATAAACCATTGGTATGTAAATATACACTATTCGTGTGAGAATCCGTGCAGTTCATCCAAATATTGTTTTAAAATTTTTGTGAAAGGTAATTTATATTTATCTTTCACCCATTGAAACCTAGCATTTTAGTGAATTAGTAGGATTGAATTTGCATTGTTTTTAAACTTTCATGGTTCTAAAATGTTGTAATTTCTAAAAGATTATAAAAGATGAGACAACTTAAAATTGCAAAACAGGTAACCAATCGGGAAGCATTATCACTTGATAAGTACCTGCATGAAATTGGACGGGTTGATTTGATTAGTGCTGAAGAGGAGGTGGAATTGGCTAAACGAATCAAAAAGGGCGACAAAGCCGCTTTGGAGCGATTGATCAAGGCAAATTTGAGATTTGTAGTTTCGGTTGCAAAACAATATCAGAATCAGGGACTTAGTTTGCCTGATTTGATTAATGAAGGAAACTTGGGATTAATAAAGGCGGCCCAACGATATGATGACACTCGTGGGTTTAAATTTATTTCCTATGGAGTATGGTGGATTCGACAGGCAATTCTTCAGGCATTGGCAGAACAGGCCAGGATTGTGAGATTGCCTTTGAATAAGATTGGCTCAATTACCAGAATTAATAAAACTTACGTAAAGCTTGAACAGGAATTTCAGCGTGAACCTACCGCTGATGAAGTAGCATACTTGCTCGACACTTCGACCGACGTGGTGGAGGAGGCATTAAAGGTTGCATCTCATCATATTTCTATGGATTCACCGGTTCATACTGATGATGGAACCAATTTGTATGATGTTTTATTGAATGATGATTCGCCGAGTCCCGATCAACGGTTAATGGATAATTCTCTAAAAAAGGAAATAGACAGGTCACTATCTACATTAGACGAACGGGAAGCCGATGTGATTCGTTATTTCTACGGTCTATGTGGTAAACGCCAATACACACTGGATGAAATTGGAAATGAATTTGGACTTACAAGGGAACGAGTCAGACAAATAAAAGAGAAGACCATCAAGAAATTGAAGAATAACTTTCGGAATAAATTACTGAGGTCCTATTTATAATGGATTAAAAGCTGCTTTAAGCAGCTTTTTTTTTGAACCTGTTTTGTTGAAGAGGATAAAATCTTACTTTTGAGTTAAAATCTTTCTTATGAAATTTGTTGCACCCTCTATTTTAGCTGCTGATTTTAATCATCTCGGCGATGTAATTGAAATGATCAATAAAAGTGAAGCGGATATGATCCATTGTGATATTATGGATGGCGTTTTTGTACCCAATATTTCCTTTGGAATGCCAATTGTACAGCATATACATCAGATAGCGCGCAAACCATTGGATCTACATCTGATGATAATAGATCCAGATCGTTATATCGATGAATTTTGCAAGGCTGGAGCCTCTATCATTACAGTTCATTATGAAGCCTGTACCCATCTTCACCGCACCATTCAGCAAATAAAGGAACATGGTATTCAAGCCAGTGTTTGTCTAAATCCACACACCCCTGTTGCATTGCTTACCGATATTGTAGAATATTTGGATATGGTGCTACTCATGTCAGTTAATCCAGGATTTGGAGGACAAAAATTCATTGATAATTCATACCGTAAGATAGGGCAATTAAAAGATCTGATTATTCAGAGAAATTCAAAGGCATTGATTGAAGTTGATGGTGGAGTTAACTTACAGGTAGGGGAAAAACTTTATAATGAAGGAACTGATATCCTGGTTGCAGGAAGTTTAATATTCGGATCAGAAAACCCTTTAAAAACAATTGCCGCGATAAAAAGGTTATAAGTACAATAGATATTGTTCATTCCAATTAAATATTCCCTTGCGCCAAATGTGCAATTCCTTTAATTAATGAGCAATACGATTCACTGTCAACATATTTGGAATTCAGTTATCTTATAAAAAGATAAAAGAACTATCCCCCCTAATATTTGTTATATATATAATTTAAGTTTATTCATGAAGCCTGAATCAAATTAAGTTATCATGAGACGATTTAAAAAAATGGATTTGTTGATAAATTAAAAATGATTGACTTACTTTTGTATATCTGTAAACACTCAAATGGAAGAGGATAACATATATAAAAAAATACAGGAAGCGATTTCTTCATTACCCCAGAACTTTAGCGTTTTGGAGGAACAGATCGACATTGACCTTCAGATGGAGTATTTCAATTATGGCAGGGATTTGAAGACCAATTTTCCGCTAGAAATGATACTTCAACACAAGGCGGACCTGTTTGACCAATCTGTTGGGATGGATGAAAAGAAGAATTTATTGGTTCTGCTTGCATCACAAGAAAAGGTTGAAGCATTCAGGATCATAGAAAAATATGCCAAAGAACCAGATCCTGAATTGCGGGATTGGAGTATCTTAGCCTTGCAGGAAAGCCGAATGGTGATACAAAGTTCACTCATGGATGAACAACAGGTATATATTTCTACCGGTTTGGGTGGAAGAGGCCAGAAATTAAGATACTTTGTTGTTTTGATTGGTCGAGAAGAGGAGAAGGATTTTTCACCAGTTCAAAAGAGATTGCTTAAGACCGAACTTGATTTTGCTGTTAAAAAAAATGATGGCGAATTGGAAGAAATGAACTTTCAAATGAATCTGGCCATTGGAGTGATGCTTCTGCCTGTAAAATCAGACCTTCAGGGGGTATTTAGCGCTGTAATCAATGAATGTAACCAGTATGGAGATTTTATTCGTCCTGATATTATCATTACCAATGTGAAACGTATGAATATTGATGAAATCAAGAGATTTATTAACCGTAAACAATTAGAGTAAAAGATGATTGATAAAAAGATTAATGTTGCCATTCAGGTTTTGCCACGATCGGCTAAAATAGGCACCTACGAATTGGTTGACAAAGCCATTGAGGTAATTCAAAAATCAGGACTAAATTACAGGGTTTGTCCCTTTGAAACGGTGGTTGAAGGCTACTACGATGAGATCATGACGCTTCTTAAAGAGGTTCAGGAGGCAGTTTACGACCATGGAGCAGAAGAAATGATCACAAATATAAAAATACAAACTCGTTATAATGAGGATGTTCTTATTGATGACAAGATGAATAAGTACGATTAATAAAAAAACTACTTATATAAGGTTGTTTTTTCCTGATAAGTCTTTATCTTTGCAATGTTTTAAAAAAGGCCCCGTAGCATAATGGATAGTGCATCTGACTACGGATCAGAAGGTTGTAGGTTCGAGTCTTACCGGGGTCACTGATAACATATAAAAATCCCTTGCAGCACTAAGCTTGCAAGGGATTTTTTTGTTGTGCGCCGTGCATGGCGAATAACTTGACGGTGCAAGTCCGTTATGGGGGCCTGTAGTTTCCAACCATTAGCCAAGAGCAAGGGTGTCGTGGGTGACTGCGAATCTGAAGGAAGCAGGCGGCAAAGTTCCGACCCGAGGAACACGAACATTATCAGGCATATCCGGATTTTAATTGACTTACCAAAACAATTAACCTTAAAGGTTCAAAAAAGTTATCAACAATATATTATTGATCTATAATAAATTGCAAGTTTTCATAAAGATCCTAATTAAAGAATAAATAGTGAAGTAATCCAAATACAAGCATATACGGTGGTCCCCATAATGATTGTTGCTGTGGAATAAACTTTTAAAGTTGTATCGGTATCGATACCAGAGAATTTTGTAATCACCCAGAAGTAAGAATCATTGGCATGTGAAATCATCATGGAACCTGCTCCCATGGCCAAAGTTGCAAACAACCTTCCGGATTCGGAATCCAGGCCTAAAAGCTGGAGCATAGGAGCTACAAATGAGGCAGTTGTGATAATTGCAACAGTGGAAGATCCCTGAGCTGTTTTCATCAAAAAGGCGATTAGAAAGGGAACTGTTAAACCAAGGCCTGTTTTACTGAGGAAATTTCCTGCTTCAATTCCGATACCGGTTTCTTTGATAACCATTCCAAACATTCCTCCTGCAGCTGTGACAATCAGAATAGGGCCGGCCTTTTCAATGGCAGCCTCAAAAACAAGATTCACTTTATTCAGACTTTTATCATTCAATAAAAGGAACGACAGAAGCATTCCAACAAACAGTGCCATAATAGGTTGCCCGATTAAAAGAACTGCTTTGAATAGATAGTTTTGATCTTTCCATCCCAATACACTGAACAAGGAGGCAAGTGAGATAAGCAGCAAGGGAACAATGATAGGCAAAAGCGATAAATATACAGGGGGAAGTTTTCGGTCAGTCAGCTCCCTGTTATCTACTTCAATGATAGCAGGTTGGTATCTTTTATTTCTAGTCATCCTGCGGGTCCAGATATAAGCAACCAAGGCGCCTGGGATGGCAAATAGAATTCCTGCAAGTATGAAATTGCCAATATTCACATTCATAATACCCGCAGCAGCCAAGGCGCCTGGATGCATTGGCACCAGGCAGTGTACTGCATACAATGAACAAGCCAGAACGATTGCTATGAAGGGCATTGCCACCTTTGTTTTTGCACTGAATGACTTGGCCAAACCACTTAAAATAATGTATCCTGAATCGCAGAAAATAGGTAAGCCTGCTACAAAACCGGTAATACCCAGAGCAGCAGGAGCTCGTTTTTCACCTGTTTTGGAAAGCATGTAATTGGCAATACTTAAGGCACCTCCACTTTTTTCCAACACACCCGCAATGATAGCCCCGAATATGATCAAGAAGCCAATAGAGCCCATTGTACTTCCAAATCCATCTTTAAGGATTTTGAGAATATCGGCATTTGGAATGGTCGTGACAGCCAAAAAAAGGGAAACCAGAAAAAGGGAGATGAAGGCATTTAACTTTAGCCTGGATGTCAGAAATATTATCGCAGCTATGCTTAAAAGTACTAAAAGAGATGTAGTTAATATACTCATTTTTTACGCTCCTTTAGGATTAGTTAAATATAAGGAATAAGAAACAAGAAACATAGAAGTGACTGTTTTCCATTTCATATTTCATATTTCTTATTATTTAAATACTAGTTGATTTTCTTAAACTCAGTTTCCATCAAAGCATAGGTGTCATTCGAAACAGGAACCAATGGTAACCGTAACTGATTTTTATCCTTACCCATGATTGCCATCAAGGCTTTGACTCCTGCGGGATTTCCATCCTTGAAAATAAGTTTAAGCATTTCTACCATTTGTAAATGGAGTTGGCCAGCAAGAGGCATGTTTCCTTTAAGTGATGCTTTAGTTAAATGACTTAGCATTTTGGGTAAGGCATTGGCTATAACTGAAATAACTCCTATTGAACCTATTGCTATAGAGGGAAAAGTTAAAGCATCATCACCTGAGATTACTTTAAAATGACTGGGGGCATTGCTGATGATTTTAGCGAATTGTGAAAGATCGCCTGCTGCTTCTTTTATAGCCACCATTTTTTCAGATAGATTAGCAATTCGAAGCGTTGTTTCGGCATTCATATTTACACCAGTGCGGCCAGGTACATTGTACAAGATGATTGGTACAGGACTGGCTTTCACTACCATTTTAAAATGCTGAAATAAGCCTTCCTGGGTTGGTTTGTTGTAATAGGGAGTAACTGAAAGTATAGCATCCACACCCGTAAAATCAGTGGATTGTATAGATTGAACCAGTCCAAAGGTATTATTGCTGCCCATTCCTACAACAATCTTTAAACGTCCGGCATTCTTTTCGATCACAAAACGAACGATTTCCTTCTTTTCAATCTCCGAAAGGACAGGGGTTTCAGCTGTAGTTCCAAGGACCACCAAATAATCAATTTCACCTGAAATCTGATCTTCAATTAATCTTTCCAAAGCACTGTAATCAATGCTTTTATCTTCATTAAAAGGAGTGATCAATGCAACTCCGGCTCCCATAAATAGATGTGTCATTCTATCGTGGTTTTATTTATTCTTTTTAAATAGTACAAAATTTGTTCTGTCAAATGGTTGGTATCAGGAGTCGACTGAAAATTAATATTCAGATCAAAATAGTTTTGTGATTTACCTGCATATCCAATTTTAAAAGTTGCTTCCGACAAGGCAGTCATATATACAATCGGTAAATGTTTTTGTCCTGTTAAATCAATCAGCAAGTCAAACTTCTGATGGATGAAATCTTCCGACAAGTCAACATTTGGGATCTCTGTTAACCAATTGGTCTGAATTCTTGAAAAGCCAGTAATTTCCTCAGGAATCACGTTCCTCCAGAAAGGGAAATAGCACAAACCTGAGGTTTTGATTCCGGCAATGCTGAGTTCCTTCTCCATCTGATCAAATGATTCTTTTTGATCAATCTCCCAAAGAACTCCTGCAGACTTGGCTGAATCAAGATTAAAAACCTTCTTTTCTCTTACAAATGAACTCAATTTGGAATTCAATACGCGGTTGGCAATGATTGATTTTAAACCCATAATATTGTACAAAAATAACAAATTGTTTGTTTTTCCATGTTTGAAATGGCTAAAAGTTATAGATTCACAGATATAAGCTTAATAAAATAACAAACTACTACTTCTATTGAATCAACTTCAGAAAATCAACTTCAGAAATAATGGGGATATTCAATTTTTCAGCCTTTTCAAGTTTGCTGGGGCCAATATTGTTTCCCGCTAGCATATAACTGGTATTCTTTGAAATTGAACTCACATTTTTGCCACCGTTCTGTTCAATCATTTTCTTCAGGTCTTCACGTGAATTTTTCTCAAATGTTCCTGATATAATGATGGTTAGGCCTTCTAGTTTCTGCGAACGATTGGCAATATTGACTTCGTCCAGCTTCATTTGAAGGCCTTTCCCCTTTAATCTTTCAATCAAAAGAATGTGTTTTGGATTTGAAAAATACAAGCGGATGCTTTCTGCAATCCTGCCGCCGATTTCATCAATGGCAGTCAATTCTTCCAGACTTGCATTTGAAATATTGTCCATAGTGATTAGTCGGTGAGACAGGATTTTTGCAACAGTCTCACCCACAAAACGAATCCCCAAAGCATATAAAACTTTCTCAAATGGGACATTTCGGGATTCATCGAGACTTTTTAATATTCTCTCTGCTGATTTATCACCCAGACGCTCCAGTTTATTGATCTGTTCTTTCTGTAAATCGTATAAATCTGCGATATTCCCGGCAAGACCTTCATTGTAAAGTAAATCAATTGTTTCCGAGCCAAGTCCATCAATATTCATAGCCTTCCTACTGATAAAATGCTCCATTTTTCCTTTGATTTGTGGCGGACAACCATCCTCATTGGGACAATACCAGGCTGCTTCACCTTCATTCCGGATCAGTAAATTTCCACATTCAGGGCAGTTTTTGATAAATTCAACAGGCTGGGACATGGGGTGTCTTAAAGCTTGATCAATACCAACAATCTTTGGTATTATTTCGCCGCCTTTTTCCACAAAAACAGTGTCACCCAAATGCAAACCAAGGTTTTTGATAATATCTTCATTGTGGAGGGTAGCTCTTTTAACCTTTGTTCCAGCTAGTTGAACAGGATCAAGATTGGCAACTGGGGTAACTGCTCCTGTTCGTCCAACCTGATAGGAAACCGATTTTAAAATGGTGCTGGCCTGCTCTGCCTTGTATTTATAAGCAATGGCCCAACGTGGTGATTTGGCGGTTGTTCCAAGATATTGCTGCATATTCAGTGAATTCACTTTAATCACAATTCCGTCAGTAGCCACGGGCAATTCGAACCTTTTGAGGTTCCATTTATGGATAAAAGCAATTACTTCATCAATATTCTGGCATTTTTCAGTATCAGGTGAAATTTTAAAACCCCATTCCTTTGCGGCCTGAAGGTTTTCAAGATGACTTTCTGTAGGAAGATCATCTCCCAGTAAATAATAAAAATAGGCATCCAATTTTCGGGCAGCTACCACGGAAGATTTTTGAGATTTTAAAGTTCCAGAAGCAGCATTTCTTACGTTGGCAAAAGGTGGTTCACCTTCCTCATCACGATCTTCATTTATTTTGGTGAATACTGAAAAAGGAAGTAGAATTTCGCCCCTTATTTCAAATTCGGCAGGGTAATTGGTTCCCTTCAATTTGAGCGGTATACTTCTGATCGTCCTTACATTGTCAGTCACATCATCTCCAAAAGTACCATCGCCACGGGTAATTGCTTTGTCCAGCATTCCATTTTTATACTGTAAACTGATTGATGTACCGTCATATTTCAGTTCGCAAACATATTCAAATGACTGATCGGTCAGTCTTCTGATTTTCTGATCGAAATCACGCAGTTCTTCTTCCGAATAGGAATTGGAAAGCGAAAGCATTGAATATTGATGGCGGACTTGTTTGAATTCCTTGTTTAAATCGCTTCCCACACGTTGGGTCGGTGAGTTGGGATCAAAATATTCAGGATTCTCAGCTTCTAGTTTTTCAAGTTCCTTTAATAGCATATCAAACTCCTGGTCGCTAATAACCGGCTGAGATAATATATAGTACAAATGATTGTGTTCTTCAAGGGAAGAACGTAATTCTATAATTCTGTTGCGAATATCGTCGTTGGCCATAGTGCTTAAAATTTGCACTAAATTACAAAAAGTAGGGGAGAAATTATGCAGTTTCTGATGGTTATCAAAAGAACTTTGCAAAGCATGAAATAAAAAACTGTCTTTCAGGCTGATAGATGCTCTAAACATATTTTCAGTCTGAAAAACAGTCGGTAACTATAATGTCCTTTTCTTATCTTCTCAAATGTTCCTTATAAAAAATAAAATCTATGATTCATATGAAGTTAACCACTATTTATCAGGGCGCTAAACGGTGAATAACCCAGGATTGATCAGTCAAACAGAATTCAATTCTGTCGTGTAATCGACTGGAGCGTCCTTGCCAGAATTCAAAATACTGGGGTCGAATCAGATAACCTCCCCAATTGGGTGGTTTTGTTATTTCCTGACCTTCAAAAAGTTGCTGATAGTGTTTATAATTCTCATTTAGAACCTGGCGGCTTTCAATGACCTGACTTTGTGGCGATGCCCAGGCTCCCAACTGGCTTTCCAATGGCCTCGATTTAAAATACAAATCTGAATCTGCCTCACTGATCTTTTCAGCATTTCCCTTGATGCGTACCTGCCTTTCCAGTCCTACCCATATAAATACTATAGACACATGCTGATTAGCAGCTATTTGTTGACCTTTTTTGCTGTTGTAATTGGTGAAAAATATCAATCCTTCGGAGGTTAATTCCTTTAAAAGCACCACTCTTGAATCCGGATTTCCCGAAAGGTCGATGGTTGATAATATCATCGCATTAAGATCAGGTTGCAGGCTTGCAATGGCATCGTTCATCCATAAGATGAACTGCTGAAAGGGATCTTGATTAACTGATTGTTCGGTTAACTCAAATTTCTGATAATTGGTACGAATATCCCTAAGCATGTTTAAATGTATTGATTTGAATTTAAAACAAGCTTTTCTCCTTTTTGTTAATTTATTTATGCGATGATTGAATGTTCAACTTACTGTTTTATTTTGAATTCGAAATTAGAGTTGACTAAATGTTTGAATATGAACGTTGTTTTGTTTATATTTGATCGAATCCTTTCTTAATGAATTTATTTTTGATTACTTAATTGTACTACTAAATATTCAACTATGACAAATCGTAGGGATTTCTTAAAAACAACAGCAGTTTTGGCTGCTGCCACAATGGTTTATCCAACAATAGGCTCAGGCAGTTTGGAGAAAAAAGCAATTGGGTTGCAATTGTACACTGTAAGGGATAAAATAAAACAAGATTTAAAAACAACTCTTGAAAAAGTAGCAAAAATTGGATATAATTCCTGCGAAGCTGCCGGATACAATATAACTGACGGCACATTCTATGGAATGAATGCCAAAGAATTTGTTAAGTTTCTCAATGGCTTGGGGATGCCTCTGAATAGTTCTCATACAGTCTTTGAACTCGATTCGGCCGATAAAGTAATTGGTGACGCTGCTGCATCAGGAGTAAAATACATTGTATATCCCTTTTTGTCTGAGCAATTCAGGACCAATCTGGATGGATGGAAAGCAACGGCTGAAAAATTCAATAAGATGGGTCAAATTGCCAAAAAGAACGGTATCAAATTTGGCTATCACAACCATGCCTTTGAATTTGAAAAAATGGATGATCAGGTTCCTTACGATTTGTTGCTGACCCAGACCGATCCTTCACTGGTGACTTTTGAAATGGATACTTATTGGGTAACCAGGGGAGGACATAACCCGGTTGATTATTTTAAGAAATACCCCGGACGTTTTGGATTATGGCACATCAAGGATATGGTGAAAACTGAGGATATGTTTTTTGCCCCTGTGGGAAGTGGCCGTATGGATTTTGCGAGTATCTTTGCTGAAAAGGAAATTGCAGGAATGAAATATTTCTTTGTCGAACAAGACAGTTTCAAGGATATGGACCCTTTTGAAAGCATTGAAATGAGCTATAAATATTTGAGTCAGTCTAAATTTTTGTAATTGATTTTTAATTAATTATAACCCCCGCCGGAAAATCACCTCACACCTTACCCGGCGGGTTTTTTTACTGCCTTTTTATTCAAAAAGAAAGACGCTCGTTGTTGCAACGGCGCCTTTCTTTTTCACTGATTTATTTTCGAACGTCCTGATTTTTTACAGGATCAATTGCTATTCTCTGGAGATCCAAATTTAACTTTGAACTTTGAATTTGAAACTTTGAACTATTTAGTTATTCCCGGCCAATCATCCGTCCTGAAAGGATTGGTTGGAAGTCCTTCCTTGTTGTAAAGATTCAAATCGTCAGGATTGTTGGCCCAGCTAAAGCGAACAGCAACAGGGTTTTTAACTAAATCTGAAGAAACTACAACAGTATTATTGCCTGATATAGTTGCTTTTGCCCAAACAAATTTGTGATCGGCACCAGCTATAGAAAAACAATTTACATATCCGTATTTGTCTTTGGAAATCAGTCCACTTCCAGTTTCAGTAAAGCTGACGGTTGCTTTATTTCCGTCAAATTTAACTGATTGATACATAGGACCTGAATACACAATATCCTTTCCATAAGTTGTTTTTAAAGCCGATAATGCCAATCGTTTACCTACATCTTGTTTGTTGGTAGGATGAATGTTATCTGCTACGCCCAGATCAATGGCTAATGCCATTCCCGTTTTTGGTAATGAAAGTGTTTTGGTCTGAGCTTCACGAAGTTCAGCCCATTGACTTTCGCTGGGTTGAGCGGTAGGTTCCATATAATTGGCCAGGGAAACAAAGTAGAAGGAAAGCTCCTTCTGGTTCCAATGGGTCCGCCAGTCATTAATCATTTCTGGAAAAACACGTTGGTATTGTTTTGCCCTGTCGGCATTCGATTCTCCTTGGTACCATATTGCTCCTTTAATTCCATAAGGAATAATAGGATTTAACATTCCGTTGAAAAGCAGGGTGGGATAATCGTTTGGACCTATTTCCAATGATCCTATTCGTGCTTCTGAAATTTTAAACTTCCATTGATCAGCAAGGCTAATCTGTTTGTCACCCACCTGAAGATATTTATCGGCAGCATCACCAAATAAACCGCCACCACCACCGGTATCTTCAACCCGAATGGCTATCACATTTTTACCTGGTTTTAAGGTATTGGCAGGTATCGGATAGACTCTCTTTTCGTTGTAGGATTTGGTCGAACCAATTTTAACCCCGTTAATCCAGGTTATTTCATTATCGTCAATGGTTCCAAGATGAATTTCATTGGCCTTTTTTGCCTGTTCAGCAGTCAATTCAATCGTCTTACGGTACCAGCCAATTCCGTCAATCGATAGATATCCATTCTCCTCCCATATTTTTGTAGGATTAATATTAGCCCAATCGCCATCGTTCAAAGTTTGATCTGCATAAACAGCTATTCCATTGACCAAACCTGCATCTTTCGTAGGAATATCCTTTAATACAGCTTTTAAGGCAACTATTCTCAGTTCGCGGTATTTGATCATGTCAAAACCAGCGAGTTCTTGTAATTTACCCTTGAAATCAGGATCATTTTCGATAGTTTGCTTGCTTGACCAAGTTTCTGCCACGGTACCACCCCATGAGGTATGAATTAAACCAACAGGTACTTTTAATTCCTGATTCAGATAGCGGCCAAAGAAAAAACCGACAGCAGAGAAGGCCGGTGCATTCGAGGGTGTACAAACCAGCCATTCACCGTTATCGAGGTCTTCAACAGGTGTTTGCGATACTTTTTGTGCAACTGTAAATAGGCGAATGTTTGGCAAGTTGGCTGCTGCTATCTCATCTTTTGCATGGATAGCACTATTCAATCTGAATTCCATATTCGATTGCCCTGAGCAAACCCAAACCTCGCCAATCAGAATATTGTCAAAATGAATTGAATTTTTACCCTTAATGGTCATTTCATATGGACCGCCATAATCAAGCGAAGGCAGTTTTGTTGACCACTTTCCAGACTTATTCGCTTTCAGGGAGATCGTTTTTCCAGCGAAGGCAATGGTTATTTTTTCACCTTTGTCAGCCCATCCCCAAATTGGATTTTCCTGTCCTTGCTGCAACACCATGTTGGAGCTAAAGATACGGGCTGGTTTTACATTGGCCTCCGTGGTATTTACAATGGGCCAAAGTAGAATAAAGGCAATCGCTGCCTTGTAAAAGATGTGTTTCATTTTTAATTGGTTTTAGTTTGATACAATATACAAAGCTTGCAATTTTATTTGTATAAACTATGATTAGCCGTTATAATTTTTGGCAATGCACTTTTGCAACTTTGCAACTTTGCAAAGTTGCAAAGTTGCAAAGTTGAAATCTCGGCGATCTGAGTTGATGCCGGGATTGTTGCCTGATTATTTTAAATCTATTATTTAGTTTTACGAAGTCCTCCACGTTCTTGATTACGAACTTCAAAATAAATAACTTTGGAATTGTTCCTGCTATAATGTACCGTAAAATATGCGATTGCAAATGTATGGTTTACTGATTGTTGCAATTTGTTATATAATAGGTATTCATTGAATTTACGCATCGTTCGGATTCACGTTAAAAGCAACTTTCTATATCTTAACAAATTAAATAAACAATTAAATATCTGACTATTAATTAATTAAAATACTTTTCGGAGTAAACTCAATTATAGCATTGTTTATACACAAGGTCAGATATTTTGTGATCATGCCGTGTCTATCCAATTTCAGTGCTGCATTACAGGTTTCTCTTTTCCTGAATATATTCCGAAGTGCTGATCACATTGGCAAAAGTGCCATCGAGTGCACCCATATAGGCAGCTTGTACTTTTGTAGCTTCAACTACTTGATTGTTAAATGTGATATCGCGAGTCGCACAGGCATCATGAATTAAAGTGACAGCGAATCCCAGATCACACGCAGCTCGGGTGGTAGAGTCGATACACATGTGACTCATCGCACCACAGATAACCAATTCATCAATGTTCTGAGTCTTCAGTATTTCAAGCAGGTTGGTATTCCGAAAGCTGTTTGGAAAATTCTTTTGGACAATGAATTCATTTTGCAATGGGAGTACCGATGAATGAATTTCGGCACCAATGCTTCCTTGAACAAAAAAGCTGGCATCAGCCTTTAGCGCAATGTGTTGAACATGAACAATCGACCAATTTCTGTTTCTGAAAAGTGAAAGCAGAAGGACAGCATTTTCTGAAGCTGCCTTCATTTCGGATAGCTCCATTTTTCCACCTATGAAATAATCATTCTGAATATCAATGAGTAACAGCAATTGGTTTTTCATTTAAGTTCATTTTAAAGGTTAAAAGTCAAAAGTACAAAATCAATCAATCAAAGAGATTAATACTTTCAATCTTTATTGAAAAACAGGGATGTCCTAACATTTTTTTGGTAAGAAATAGATCAGCTGATTCATATTATTCAGTTTCAGGCTGGAAAAGTAATAGGGTAGGGCGTTTATAAAATTCGTTTAAGTACTTCTTCTCTTTTCTGCCGGGAAATAGGTACTTTGCTGCCATCAGTCATAGTAATATAGCCACCGTCAGTTTTAATGTAAGAAGCAATCTTCCGACAATTGACAAGATGCGATTGGTGGGTGCGCAAAAAGTTGTGATGTTCGAGTATTTCCTGGTATTCTTTGAGCGTTTTGCAAACCATGTATTCTTTTTTTCCTTCCAGGAAAATCCGCGTATAATTACTATCTGCTTCTAAACGGACAATTTGATTGATGGCGATAAATTCAATTTTGTCAGCCAGAGGCAAAGCGATACGTTTTTCATCTTCCGATCGGTCAATATTGGCAACAAGTTCCACCAACCGCTGATTTTCTTTCTTCCTGAGTATTTGTGACTGGGCTTTTTCAACTGCCTTCGACAACTCAAAAATATCAATAGGCTTTAGAATGTAGTCAATGGCACAAAATTTTACAGCCTGAATGCCATATTGGTCAAAGGCAGTTACAAATATGACTTCGAAGTTTTGCTGGTTGATCGACTTTAATAAATCAAATCCTGAACCTCCCGGCATTTCGATATCCAGAAAAATCAAGTCCGGGGATAGCTGTTTGATAAGCTTCAAAGCTTCAGTTGCCGATGCTGCTTCTCCTATGATTTCGATCTTCTGACAATATTCCTGTATTAAATCCCTCAGATTGTTTCGGCTCTTGGGTTCATCGTCAACAATGATGCATTTAGTTTTCATAAGCTAATCAATTGGAATAATAAGAGTTGCCATTGTTCCTGGGCTGTTAACATTATTTTCAACAGTAAGCCTGGCCTCTTTACCGTCTAAATTTAGGATGTTTATCCGTTCTTCCACTAACTTCAGGCCAAATCCTTTCTGACTTAGCGTGTCATTTATTTTTAGAGATAATCCAGCACCATTGTCTGACACAACGATACAAAGATTTCCGTTTTGTCGATTAACAGATATGTTTAGTTTTCCCAATTCACCTTTACCCGATAATCCATGCACAACTGCATTTTCTGCCAATGGCTGAATGATCATTCCAGGGATTTCAATTAAATCACTGTTTACGTCCGCATCAATGGTTATCCCGAATTTGAATTCGAAACGCAATTGTTCCAACTGGCAATACAGTTCAACAGCCTGAAGTTCGTCAGACAATGAAATTCTGCTTTTCTCAGAGTTATTCAGAACCCCTCGTAAGAGAATTGCAAATTTAGACAAGTAAATATTTGCCTCTTTAAACTGGTTGCTGTTGATTAGTGACTGTATGGAATTGAGGGCGTTGAAGATAAAATGAGGATTCATCTGTGAGCGTATTGCCTTTATTTCCAGCTCTTTAATGCGGCGTTTGGCAGCTTCCTGTTTTTTAAGCTGTCGAATACGTATTTTATAAATCCATAAACCTATTAGAAATGTGAAAAGGATGGAGCCGAAGCTCCACCCAGTAATATTTAACATCGTTGTTTTCTCAGCTTTCGAATACCTTTTGGCCTCTATGGTTTTCCGAAGTGACTTTTCAAACTCTGAAATACGCCCTGTATAACTGTATGTCATTGGATCTTCGGCGTTATTTTCAACTATACGAAACCACTTATCTAACATGAATATTTTTGTTCGCTCTAAAAGCAATTTCGAGTTTATATACTTTTCAGGAAGCTCCAGGTAGGTTACGTTAGGCATTTTCAAAATTGCACTATCTATTTCACTTTCAACCCAATTTCCACCAGTTGAACGAACAAAAACAAATTCCACCTCTTCTGGTTTGAATTTTTCAATATTCTCCTTAAATTCGTTCACAGATCTTTTAGGTCCATTAAACAAGACCATGCAGATAGGCTTTCCTTTCAATTTTTCCAGATTAAAAATCGAACTATCTGGAAGTACAAATGAACTGATGGGAAATTGATTTCCAATTTTTAGAAGTTCAGCAGTTTTATATACTCCTTTCAAGGGTTCAGTCAAGGCAGGATCAGTGCAATTGTTGATAAAATCTTTGTAATAAGGGGCTACAACATTGTTACCTGCCAACCCTTTTCTCAATTCCAAATCAATGGATTTCGCTATTTGTTTATAAAGCGGATATCCCTGAAGTGAAGCCATTGAGAAAAAATAGCTTTCAAGGAAGTTTTCGGAGTATCTTTTTCCTGCCGCCCATCCCAAACGGCTTTGTTTGAACTGCTGGGCTCTTTCAATAAATTTTTGATAGGAAGAATTCCATTCGTAAGGATTCATTAGAATCGACATGGTATCAACTTCCAGAAAAAAATCCTTTGGATAATCTGGTTTGGGAAGCTTAATGTCGGTGTAATCAACTTTCTGGTTTCTTAAACTTTGAATATAGGCAGTTTGTAGTTCTTCGTTAAAGTATAACTTGGCAACGGCAAAAAAGTATTTCATATCAGACTGAAAATATCTGATACATTCTTCAGACGCTTTTCCGTGGTAACTTTCTATGAGTTGATTGACTGCCTGCTTAGTTTTTTTGTCCTTAATGATAACCGACAGAACATCTGTATCTGTAGAAAAACCAGTTCTATATTGATCCAATTCGTTGGATAACATTGTATTGTATGCTGCATTACCTGAAAAATAATCTAATTTTTCAAGTCTGCCGAAAAGTATTCGTTTGGTTTTGTTTCAGCATATTGATTGTATTGAATTTCGCGTGCCTGATGCCCTATTGCTGAGATATTCAACGTGTCACCCGGTTCCATAAACGTCGTTAAGGATTTATTTCCAACCATAATTCGCAGGTGAAGTGGCCTATTTATAAAAAAAGGACAATTAAATGAGCCATCACTATTGGTCTTAAATTGTATCTCAGGAAAATAGTATTCTGAATTTTCGCCCTTCATACTAATTAAAATCTCCTGATTCATTTGATCTTTCAACTTCCCCTGAATGATTGCATTGTTTGTTAGCGAAAATGAAGCATCAGTTAAAACCAAATTCAAATCAGTGAATTTAATCTGCATCGGAATTCCTCTGTCAGGGGTAATCGCATGATTGGGTAATGAATCCACAAACATCAATTGGTTTGAAAAAATATAAATCAACAATGAATCACTATTTTCTTCTGAATAGGTCGCAGTACTCATAGACAAATAAGCAGATCCAATCTCGGTAAGATTAATTAACCGGTGCTTGATGCTATTAATAGGTTTAAGATAGATGATCTTCCCCCTTGGTGTTATTTCAAGTCTGAATTGATTTACTGTTTCAGGATTTGTTTTGTTTTCCTCAAAAGTTGGATAGTAAGAATCAAAGCCATAGTATTTGTTACCATGTTTTTTCTTGATTTTATAATGATCTATACTTACCTGAAATTGCTGATTGTTATTTGGCAACATCTTCTTTAATTGATAATTCAAAAGATAAATTGTACCATTAAACTGTTCTTGTTTCATATCAGGTAGATTGAAACTTGTACTGTAATTTTGCTCTACCTGTATTTCAAACCAATCGCCTTCTTTCAGTCCAAAACGGCCTTCAGTGTTCTGTGCAACAAGGTTGGTGGAGAGGAATAACAGCCAACCAAGTAATAGTGTAAATGTTTGTTTTTTCATTGCTTTCAAAGATTTAGAATTTATTTTTCAAAAGCAAATATCATAAAAGATATTTTTACCAATTGGCGCTACTTAGTAATCAGCAGTTCTGACTTACTATTTGGGGTTTTGTGCATTTATTATCAGTAAAAACTATACTTTTGGAGTCTCAAAAATCAAAGATATGCCAGTAATTGATGTTGAAAAGTGTACCCGTTGTTTAAAATGTGTCAATGATTGTCCGTCCAGAGCTATTACCATCGAAATCGGTGCAATTGCTGACACCTGCATTCATTGCGGTCATTGTGTTGCTATTTGTCCTGAGATGGCTGTAACACCGGATTTTGGTGACATTATTCCACTTAGGGAGCAAACGGTTACTTCTGAAAACTTTCGTATTCTGACTACAGGAATAAGAACTTGCAGAAGTTATCTGTCCAAAGAAATCCCGGGTCCGGTTTTGCAACAACTGGTTAATAATATGAAACATTATCCGTCGGCCAGCAATGCCAGACCGATACAAATCACCATTATTCGTACCAGTGAAAAAGTTAAACTCCTGAATGATCTGACTGCAACTGCATTGATACGAATGTTTTCAATCATTACTTCACCTGTTATAGGTCTTTTCATCAAGCTATTGAACCCATCAATGGACATTCAGAAACTGAAAAGTTACAAGGATACTTTTGTCGAACGCAAGAAGACCAATGATTCTTTAATTTGTCATCATGCGCCGGCGGTAATGCTGTTTCATGGACTCGCATCCAAATCAGGTATGCTTGAAGCAGATGCCAATATCTGGGCGACTTACACATCAATTTATGCCAACACAATGGGATTGGGAACTTGTTTTAATGGATTTATTGTAAGAGCAATGAAAAAGAACAGCAAGCAAAATCAACAATTTGGTATTCCCATCAATCATCAGGTTTATGCTACCTTGCTAATTGGTTATCCAAAAGTAAAATATAAAAACGAAAGTTCACGCAAAAGTCCTGATGTAGTAATGCTATAGTTGAATGGCTAACGCAAAGTCATTACAATTGAAACTACAATAAATGTGCCGATTACATAGGCAAATAAGCCTACTAATAAGATATTTAATATAAGAAAGTAATTGAATTCTGGTAGGTGGATTTTAATAAGGAAATTGCTTTTTGAAACTAGGTACCTTAAGTGAAATTAAGAAACAAATTGGATTTGGGAAGGAATGAAGGAGATAAAAAAAAAGGAAGAAAGGAAAGGATATGATTGCTCTTCAATAAATACGCCTTGCATTTTTGAACAGCAAGCTTAGTTTATCCCAATTCCTTCATCCTTTAAAAGACTTTTATAATTTTTTTAAACCAATCCTTGATAGATAACTGCTTCTTGCAAGCTTTGGATCTGCATCAAGGGCGATATAAATAATGGTTTTGATATCAATTACAACGGCCTGCATCTTGGTAAGATCAGGAGAAGTATAATTATTCGGTTTCTTCTCGTACATACAATTTTCCCTTTCAATTAATGATTATGTTTATACTAAACTTATATTTATAAGATATTGAACTTCTTAGCAGATGTGTTAACCGAATTATAAGTTGTTAGATCGTTATAAAAAGACCTCTACATCCCTAAAAAAATTAAAAGGCAAATGTAGTAAAAAAAATCAGAATAGCCATACCTTGAAAAATAATAAATAAAAATAAATATATTCGTAAAATAGTCAATATCCCGATAATTATTCCTATATTGCACCATTAATTTATAATTCATCTTATGAACAACGGAACAGTAAAATTTTACAATGAATCGAAAGGATTCGGATTCATTAAAGACGCAAATTCGTCAAAAGAATATTTTGTGCATTCAACCGGACTTAAGGATAGTATCCGCGAAAATGATGAAGTAACTTTTGAATTGGAAGAAGGAAAAAAAGGATTGAATGCAGTGAACGTTAAACTTGCATAGTTTATATTCTTATAAAACTTTTTAATTGTAAGTCCCGCTCATAGCGGGACTTTTTTTTGTGCTTTAATTATCTGTCCCCAGTAAATTAAATGTGTATTTGTAAAGTTTTGTATGGGTAAATTTAAAAATGATTTAATTACCAGAATTGAATACAAAAGGTAATCTGGGAAATGAATTACTTTCCTATACAGAAATTCTTGAAGATATGGCCTAAAATCTCATCATTTGAGATGTCTCCTGTAATTTCACCAAGGTAGTGAAGGCACTGACGGATATCTTGTGCCAAAAGCTCACCAGAGATCCTGTTTTCAAGTCCAACAGTCACTCTTTCAATCGATTCATGAGCATGGGTCAAGGCTTCGAAGTGACGTACATTGGTTACAATTACTGTGTCTTCGCAGAGTGAATCAAGTGAAACAGCCTTTTGCATTTCACTTATCAACTGTTCAAGGTTGATCTTTTGCTTAGCGGATATGAATACCAGTTTTTCATTTGCAGTCAAGACTAATTTATTAAGATCTGCGATCGTTTGAGCCAATCCCTGATCTACTTTATTGGCAGCGATAATTAAACTCTGACTATCAATTCGTGCCCTGATTTTATCAATTCGTTCTGAGATAACCTTAAATTCATTTTGAGTATCAACCACTAAAATTACGACTGTAGCCAAGTCCAATTTATTGTAGCTTCGCTCAATGCCAAGGGTTTCAATTTCATCGGTTGTTTCACGAATTCCGGCTGTATCGAAAAAGCGGAACGCGGTACCATGAATATTCACCACATCCTCAATCACATCGCGAGTGGTACCATGAATAGCTGAAACAATGGCTTTTTCCTCATTCAGCAAGGCATTGAGTAGGGTAGACTTTCCCACATTGGTGTCCCCAATAATGGCAACAGGAATGCCATTTTTAATCACATTACCCAATTGAAATGAATCTTTCAGCTTACGGAGAATTGCTTCAATCTTTGAAACAAGTTTTTTAAGTTGTAGTCGATCAGCAAATTCAACATCTTCTTCACTGAAATCAAGTTCCAGTTCAATCATGGCAATAAAGTGAAGCAATTCGCCGCGCAGGTTGGAAAGTTCAGTCGAAAATCCTCCACGCATCTGGTTGATGGCCACTTTTTGAGCCGCACGGTTAGTGGATGCAATGAGGTCGGCAACTGCTTCGGCTTGTGACAGATCCATTTTGCCATTTAGAAATGCACGTTGGGTAAATTCACCGGGACGTGCCATCTGTGCGCCATTGAGAATGAGCAGTTGTAGAATCCGTTGCTGAATATAAATTGAACCATGACAGGTAATTTCTATCACATCTTCACCTGTAAACGAATGCGGAGCGTGAAAAATAGTAACTACCACTTCATCAATTAGTTCATCATGATCATATAAGCTTCCAAAATGGTTGGTATTGGGTTTCTGATCCTTGAGTTTCTTACCCGATTTGGGTGATTGAAACACAGAATCCGCTATTTCAATAGCCTCGTTACCTGATAGACGGATAGTTGCAATGGCACCCATTCCAGGGGAAGTTGCTATAGCACATATGGTAAGATGGTCGATCATCGCATATTTTTATTTGCCGCAATTAAGATGTTTGAATTTGTTTAGTCTCACGTCAATATTTTAAAACGATGTATCAGTGAATTTCGGAGTTTACAGAAAAGCTCATAACTGCTCCACCAAAAACATTTTTTCCAAAATAAATGTCATTGCCAACGATTTAATTGCATTCAATATTGACATCATATAATACCATATTGTTGAAGTTTCGTATTTATATGAAGTCAAGTTGGTTAGCACTTTCTTTCAATCAGTTTTAACCAGCCAAAGTATTATTTACAAAAATGCCGTCAACTTGCAATAACTGCCCTGTCTTTCGGTTGAAATGTCCATTTTCCAGTGAGTACAACTGAAAACCTTGACTTTCAATATAGGTAATCATTTCTTTAAATAACATTTCATTTTTATATAGCGGGACTATTGACATTTCAAGTTGTATGACCTTTATTTGCTTAAGCGATTGGAGAGCACCGTCTATTACATTTTTTTCAAAACCTTGTGTATCAATTTTCAACATTACACAGTCTTCACTTTTTACAAACGAATCAAATATAGTATCTAATTTTTTGATGACAATTTCCTGTTTTCCGATGTAATTTAAACCGGGTGCACTTTCCGAAAGAGATGGAAGCATTTCAAGTATTGAACTGCTATCTGAATTATTTGAAATATTAATAACAGCAGTAGAATCTACGTCACCCAAACCATAATTATTAAAAATCCAGTTTTTGTCTCCCTTAGCCGAATTCTTTAAAATTTCAAAAGCTTCAGTTAATGGTTCAAATGATATTATTTTATTTGTATAACCAAGATTCCTCATTTTTAAGGCGTATTGCCCTATATTCGCCCCGATGTCTAAAAGTGTATTGATTTTGCGGTCATTAATTATTTTAA
>Ga0209123_1001522_pt1 | contig 22615 bp, 19 predicted proteins | sample BarGraIncu00431A_FD_184500 | JGI IMG/M metagenome (GOLD analysis project Ga0209123, IMG submission 184500) | Arctic peat soil microbial communities from Barrow, Alaska, USA - Barrow Graham LP Incubations 004-31A (SPAdes) (version 2) | ecosystem: Environmental > Terrestrial > Soil > Wetlands >...
AGGAGCTTTAAGTGAGACCGAGGAGGCATGGAGGCGCCGGCAATGCGTCTCTAGGAAATCGGTTAATCAGGTCGAGACGCATTGCATGCGTCTCGGCTTCGCTTCACTTTTTTCGTTTCTCTGCCCAGCTCCTCTGTTCGTCCCTGCGCTAGGCTCCACCTTGCAGACTCATCTGCAGAAGTTCCGTCAGGTGAATAACCTTTACCTGCGGGGAGCTTTCGGCAAGTGCCTTTTTCAGCTGCAACAGGCAGCCGGGATTGCTGGTGATCAGGTATTCCGCCCCGCTTTTCTGGATGTTGGCAACCTTGCGGGAAAGCACCAGGTCGGACATCTCGGGCTTCTCGATGTTGTAGGTGCCGGCGGAGCCGCAGCAGGCGTCCGCCTCGGCAAGCTCACGGTAGTCGATACCGGGAATCATGTTGATGAGCGCGCGCGGCTGGCTCCGTATCCCCTGGCAATGGGCGATGTGGCAGGGGTCGTGATAGGTCACCTTGAGCGGCAGCGGCTTGAGCATACCCTTCAGGGCGGGGCCCTCGTTGGCGAGAATCTCGGAGATGTCGCGTACCTTGGCGCTGAACGCGGTCGCGGGACCCTCCCCGCCCAGATGGGCGTCGTACTTCTTCAATTCGGCGCCACAGCCCCCGCAGTCCGTCACCACGAAGTCCATCTCGTAGGACTGGAACAGGTCGGTGTTGAAGCGTGCCGCCTGTGCCACCCCCTCCTTGTCGTGGCCGAGCATGTTGGGCGCTCCGCAGCACTTCTGCGACTTGGGCGTGATCACCTTGTAGCCGAGCGCGGAGAGAATCTCCACCGTTGCCAGGCTCGCCTCGCTGAAGATAAGGCTCATGACGCAGCCGAGGAAAAAACCGACCGTACCCTTCTCGGGACCCTGCGCCGGGGTTATTTCGTGGATCGTCTGGCGCAGGGGAGCTCCGGGGAGCGTCGGCAGGAGCCCCTCCATCCTGCCGAGCGCCGCGGGGAACATCTTGAGGAGTCCGAGCGAGCGGACCACCTTCTGCATCCCGGTGCGCTGATAGATCCGCATCGGTGCGGTGGCAATTTCAAGGAGGTCCGGGTGCGGCACCAGCTTCCTGAGGATCAGGTCCTCCATCATGGAGAGCCCCGCCTCCTGTTTCCTTTCGCAGCGGAACTCGGCGACCAGTTCCCCGGCGTTCACGCCGCAGGGGCAGGCCGAGGCGCAGGCCTGGCAGTCCAGGCAAAGGGAGACGTACTCCAGGAACTTATCGCTTTGCTCCAGTTCGCCCTCCTGGAACTTGCGCACCAGCGCCACGCGGCCGCGCGGCGAAGCGGTCTCCAGGAAGGTCTCTTTATAGGTCGGGCAGTGCGGCAGGCACATGCCGCAGCGCATGCAGTTGATCAGTTTTACGTAGTCCATGGTGGTAACCTCAAAGTTCTGCACTTCTTCGTGGGTGATCGGTCTGATCCGACTGATCGGTCCGATTTTTGATCAGTCGGATCGGTCGGATCGGACCGATTCATCAAAAGATTTTCCCCGGGTTGAGAATCCCCTTGGGGTCGAAGGCGCCCTTGATGCCGCGCATGACGCGCAGCCCGCTCTCGCCCACCAGCTTCGGGAGGTACTGCTTCTTCGCCACCCCTACCCCATGCTCGCCGGTGATGGTGCCCCCCATCGCGATGGTCGCATCGAAGATCTCGCCGAAAGCGCGGTGCGCCCGGGCGATCTCGTCCTTGTTCCGCTCGTCGGTGAGGCAGGTCGGGTGCAGGTTGCCGTCGCCTGCGTGCCCGAAGGTGCCGATGACCAGGTCGTACTTCTTCGCCGTTTCCTGAATCAGCTTCACCATGGCGGCGATGCAGGAGCGGGGTACCGTCGCGTCCTCCAGGATGGTGGTCGGCTTCATGCGCGCCAGCGCCGAGAGGGCCACCCGCCGAGCGGTCGCCAGCTTGAGCCCCTCCTCGGGGGTGGCGGCGGTCTGGAAGAAGGAGCAGCCGTGGCGCTCGCAGATGCCGCGGATCGCATCGGCATCCTCGGCTACCTGCGCCGGGTGCCCGTCCACCTCGATGAGGAGCACCGCATCGACATCGAGCGGCAGTCCCACATGGGCGTAATCCTCGACGCACTTGATGGTCACCCGGTCCAGGAACTCGAGGGTCGCCGGAATGATGCGCGCCGCGATGATGTGGGAAACGGTCAGGGCCGCCTGCTCCAGCTGGGGGAAATGAACCAGCATGGTCTTCTTGGCCTGGGGCTTGGGGATCAGCTTCACGATGATCTCGGTGAAGATGCCGAGCGTCCCTTCCGAGGAGACCAGGAGCTGGTTCAGGTTGTAGCCGGCGACGTCCTTCACCACCTTGCCGCCGGTCTTCAGCAGTTCGCCGTTGGCGAGGATCGTCCTGAGCCCCATGACGTAATCGTCGGTGACGCCGTACTTGAGGCCCCGCAGGCCGCCTGAGTTCTCGGCGACGTTGCCGCCCATGGTGGAGATGTTCATGGAGCCCGGGTCCGGCGGATAGAAAAGTCCCTTCGCCTCCACCTCGCGGTGCAGGGCGCTGGTGATGACGCCGGTTTGCACCGTCGCGGTCAGGTTTTCCTCATCCACTTCGAGGATCTGGTTCATGCGGCTGGTCTGCAGCACGACTCCGGAATCAAAGGAAATGGAACCGCCCGAGAGGTTGGTCCCGGAACCGCGCGGGGTGACGCGCACCCCCGCCCCGTCGCAAAGCACCATGATGCGTGAAATTTCCGCCGCGCTTCCCGGCAGCACGACGACACCGGGCTTACTCTCAAGTTCCGGAGTCGAGTCGTAACCGTAACAGGCAAGCGACTCCTTGTCAGTCAGGGTGTGGGCTTCCCCCACGATCTCTGTTAACGCCTTGATGAAGTTCTTTTCCATGGCTTGGCACCCTCTTTGCGGAAAAATGTAATGTGACAATTCAGTCATTGGCCCCCAACTGGAGGCGCCCCCGAAGATTAATCCTGCCTGGGGACACCCTTTGCGGGCATCCTCGGGCAAACCTCACCGAAGAAACAGCGGAAAATAGTAGGGCGCGATCAGTGCGGTGCAGACGGCCGCTATCGCCATCGCCACCCCGCCCATGGCGCCCGCCGTTTCCCCCTCCATGAGGGCCACGGCGGTTCCCTGCCCGTGAGACACGGTTCCCAGTGCGAGCCCGCGGGCCACGGGATTTTTCACCCGCGCCGCGGAAAGCAGCGTCGGACCGAGAATGGATCCGATCATGCCGGTTGCCACCACGAAGGCAGCCGTGAGGGTTGGCTCCCCGCCGGCGATGCGCGAGATCTCCACCGCGATCGGCACGGTGACCGACTTGGGGCCGAGGGAGATCAGCACCCCCCTCCCCAGCCCCGCGATCCTTCCGGCGATCAGCACCGTGGCGATCGTCGCGAGACTTCCGGCGACGACACCGGCAAAGACCGGAAGCGCGTGCCTGCGCAATACGCCCCGGTTGTGGTAGAGCGGCAGGGCCAGCGCCACGGTGGCAGGACCGAGCAGAAAGGTCATGGCATCTTTAGCCGGCTGATAGTCGGCCAGGGTCCCGCCGGTCGCCTGCAGCAGCGCTATGATGACTAGCGTGCTCAAAAAGACGGGGTTCAAAAGCGGATACTTGAAGCGCAGAAAAATCCGGCGTGTGACCAGATAGGCACCGATCGTGACCAGCAGATAGCCGGCAAAAAGGAATAGCTTCATCGGGAGGACCTCCCGTGCAGCAGTTGGACCGCTAATCCGGTCACCAGTACCCCGACGCCGGCGCTCGCCATAAGAACTGCCAGGAGCGTCAGGCCGCTTTGGCGCATCAAAGGCCCGAAGGCCATGAGCCCTACCGAGATCGGAATGAAAAAGAAGGCAAAGTGTTTCAGCAGGAATCCGCCGCCGGCCTCTATCAGGACGGGCTTGACGACCCCGGTGGCAAGCAGGGCGAACATCAGCAGCATCCCTGCGACATTACCCGGCAAAGCCAGGTGCAGGAAAGCCACCAGATAGGTGCCGCAGCGAAAGACCAGCCAGAGCAGCAGGATTTGGAAGGCAATTTTGGGGAGTTGCTTAAACATTGCCATGTGCCCTCAACCTCGACTGGTGGTGATGACTTCAAATACAACCGTATTGGTACCGATCTCGAACCCAGTCCAAACTTAAAATATCGTACTTTGCGCTTCGACTCCGCTCAGCGAACGCCCGCTCCCTGAGCGGAGTCGAAGGGCGGCATGGGGGGAAGTTACGCAGAAAGTCGTTCGTCGCATTTCATGCTGCAACACTACCTACTGTTTTAGCCCCGGAAGGAATCAACCTCCCGGGGCCTTGGTACCGCTTGTGCTGCGAAAACTATCAGGGAATCATCCACGGGAAGACGTAGGCCTGCAGCGCTACGATGACCCCCATGACCGTGGTCAGGAACAGTGCATGCTTCAAGGTGAAGCGGAACAGGTTCCCCTCCTCGCCGACCAGGCCGGTTGCCGCGCAGGCGACCGCGATCGACTGCGGGGAGATCATCTTGCCCATGACCCCGCCGCTCGTGTTGGCGGCGCAGGTAAGTAGCGGATTCATGCCGAGCTGTTCGGCGGTCACCTTCTGCAGCCCGCCGAAAAGGACGTTGCTGGAGGTGTCGGAGCCGGTCAGGAAAACGCCGAGCATGCCGAGAAACGGCGAGAGGAACGGGAAGAGCGCCCCGGTCTTGGTGAAGGCCATCCCCATGCTGGTGGTCATCCCCGAGGCGTTCATGACGAAGGCGAGGCCGACGACGGAGGCGACGGTTATCGCCGGGAAGCGCATGTCGTAAAGGGTTTTGCCGAAGACCCGGAAGAAGTCGGCGATCCCGACGCCACAGATCAGCGCGGAGAGGATGGCGGCAATCAGGATCGCGGTGCCGGCGGCGGTCATGAAGTTGAAGACGAACTTGGCAGCGACCTTCACCGGAAGCTGGGAGCCGACAGCCTTGTCGAGCACCTTGAAACGCCCCTTCTCAACGGCGTTGGAGGTTACCAGTTCCTTTTCCAGCTTCTGCAGATCCTTCTGTTTCTTCTCGATGGCACCGAAGGCGGCCATCCGCTCGGCGGTCAGCACTGGAGCCTGGCCGGGAAGGGTGGCTTCGACGGCGGCCAGCTTCTCTTCAAGGCCCAGCAGGTCGGTGAAACCGAGGGCCAGCGCAGCCTGATTCGGGTCGGCGGGGTTGAGCTGCGCCGTCTGCTTGGCAAGCTCGTCCTTGACCGTGGCAATCTTCTTGATGCCGTCTTCCGGCTTGGAAACACTCTTGGCAATGGCGTTATCGAGCCCGGTGACCGGGATGACGATCTTGCTCTTGTCGAGCTCAACTTTCAGGGAGGGGATGCCCCAGATGAGGACCATGATGGTCAGCACCAGGTAGGGAGCCCAGGCGCGGAACACCTGCCCGCCTGTGTAATCATGGGTCTCTTTACCCTTGGACTCCGGCTCGTGGTCGAAGGTCCAGATGGTTTTGGGAGACCAGAACTTGAGCAGGATGACGAGGGCGGCCAGGGTCGCCAGGGATGCGATGATGTCCGGGAGGTAGGGACCCAAGTAGCTCGCGCAGCCCCACTGGGCGATGGCGAAGGTGCCGCCGCAGACGATGATCGCCGGGAGCACCTCGATGGTCTTCTTCCACCCCACCATGATCATGATCACGTAGAAGGGGATGAAGACGGAGACGAAGGGGAGCTGCCTGCCGATCATGGTGGAGAGTTTCATGAGCCCTGCGTCGTCGTACCCGACGACTCCGGCGAGCGCCACAACTGGTATCCCGATGGCGCCGAAGGCGACCGGCGCGGTGTTGGCAATCAGGCAGACGCTCGCCGCGTAGAAGGGACGGAAGCCGAGGCCGACCAGGGTGGCGCCGGCGATGGCGACCGGGGTTCCGAAGCCCGCGGCTCCCTCGATGAAGGCGCCGAAACAAAAGGCGATCAGTAGGGCCTGCAGGCGCCGGTCGGCGGTCAGCCCGGCCAGCGAGGCCCTGATGATCTCGAACTGCCCGCCCTTGACGGTGATGTTGTAGAGCAGGATGGTGGTGACCACGATGTAGAATACCGGAAAGAGTCCGAAAGCGGCACCGTGCAGGGTGGCGAGCCCGGCGAGTTTCACCGGCATCTGCCAGCAAAGTACCGCGATGGCGATGGCAGACGCGACTGCCAGGGGACCGGCCTTATGCGCCTTCATCTTGAAGACGGCAAGGCAGACAAAGATGACTGCCAGAGGTATGGCGGCAACCAGGGCCGAAATCCCGAGGCTTCCTCCGACGGGGGTGTAGCTCTGAATCCATGGCATGACTCTCTCTCCTTTTTGATGCTTGATATGAGCGGCGGTATGGGCAGCGGCAGGTATAGAAACTGTGTACACCGAAAACGCCCGGTCCGGCAGGGCGTTTTCTGCGACCTTGGATGCCCCGGAGCGCCAGCGGCACCAGGAGAACGAGGTCAATCAAACCAAGTTATAAGCTTGGTAAGACCAATTAACCATCTTTTTAAAACAGTGTCAAGTTTTTTTGCTTCCTCCTTTAAGCCGTCTATTTTGGCGCTGTTGCAAACTAGTGCGCATTGGTCATTTGGTAATATCATTTTCTGTATACCATACGACCAGGGAGACGGGTACGGCTTTTCCGGCAACCGCCTGCCTTCTGCAAGAAGCTATAAAACAGCATTACAATATTGAGCACGAGTACCCCGTTCCAATGAGCTGCATCGCTTAATTTACTGGTGTCATGGCTCCCCAGTTTGTTTTATTGCCACCCACTTCATACCGGGTTCAGCGGACAAAAAGAGAGCCGGGGGACACCTCCCCCCGGCTCTGGATAAAACATTCGGCATGTATCAAGTTCGTCCCGCGACCGGTATACTCTCCCTACCTCTGGTTCACCTCGTCCTGCAGCAGCGGTAAGTAACTCACCAGCGCCTCACGCAGGAAGCTGGAGATGGACATGCTGCTGCCGCGCGTCATCTCCTCGAGATTTGACATCTCCTCATCGCTTACCCGGATGGAGACGACATAGCGTCGCGGATGCTCCTTCGGTCTTCGCATGATCCCTCCCGAAACCGGAAGCCTTAGGGCTTGTAGATCTTCAACAGGGCCTGCGCCATTTCGGCGGGACTCGCCGCCACCGAAATGCCGCACTCCTCCAGCACCGCGATCTTTTCCGCGGCCGTCCCTTTCCCCCCGGAGATGATAGCTCCGGCGTGCCCCATCCGTTTCCCCGGCGGCGCGGTGCGACCCGCGATGTAGGCGGCCACCGGCTTGGTCATGTGCTCCTTGACGAAATAGGCAGCATCTTCTTCCGAGGTGCCGCCGATCTCACCGATCATGATGACTGCCTCGGTGTCGGGATCGGCCTCGAAAAGCCGCAGGACATCGAGGTGGTTGGTGCCGTTGACCGGATCGCCACCGATTCCGACGCAGGTGGACTGGCCAAGACCCAGGGAGGTGAGCTGCCAGACCGCCTCGTAGGTGAGGGTGCCGCTTCGGGAGACCACGCCAATCTTGCCGGGCTTGTGAATGTAGCCGGGCATGATCCCGATCTTGCAGGCGCCCGGGGTGATGACGCCGGGGCAGTTGGGTCCAATGAGACGGGTCCTCTTCCCCTTCATGTACTGCTTCACCTTCACCATGTCCAGAACCGGTATCCCCTCGGTGATGCAGCAGACCAGTTCGAGGCCGGCGTCCACCGCCTCCATGATGGAGTCGGCCGCGAAGGGGGGCGGGACGTAGATGACCGAGGCGGTAGCTCCCGTGTGCCTGATCGCGTCGGTGACCGTGTCGAAAACCGGGAACCCGTCGATGACGGTCCCCCCCTTTCCGGGCGTCACACCACCCACCATCTGGGTGCCGTATTCGCGGGCGCCCTGTGCATGGAAGAGGCCGGTCGCGCCGGTGATCCCCTGGGTGATGACCTTGGTGTCCTTATGGATGAGAATGCTCATTAGTTGCCTCCTTGCACGGCGCGGACGATTTTCTGGGCTGCGTCAGCCATGCCGTCGGCGGCAACGATGTTCAGACCGCTCTCCGCCAGGATTTCCTTTCCCCTGGCTACGTTGGTCCCTTCCAGCCGCACGACCAGCGGCACGTCGAGGGATACCTGCTTGGCGGCTTCCACGACGCCGGTCGCGATGATGTCGCATTTCATGATGCCGCCGAAGATGTTGACCAGGATCCCCTTCACGTTCTTGTCGGAGAGGATGATCTTGAAGGCCTCGGTGACGCGCTCGATGGTCGCCCCGCCCCCGACGTCCAGGAAGTTGGCGGGGTCCCCGCCGTAGTGCTTGATGATGTCCATGGTGGCCATGGCGAGACCCGCGCCGTTCACCAGGCAGCCGATGTTGCCGGAGAGCGAGATGTAGGAAAGGTCGTGCTGCGAGGCCTCGACCTCGTTGGCGTCCTCTTCGTCGTAGTCGCGCATGTCGGAGAGCTTCGGGTGCCGGAAAACGGCGTTGTCGTCGAAGCCGAACTTGGCGTCCAGAGCGATCAGGTTTCCTTCGGCCGTGATTACCAGGGGGTTAATCTCCAAAAGGGAGCAGTCGCAGGCGATGAAAGTCTTGTAAAGCCCCTGCAGCACGGAAACCGCCTTCCCCACCAGCTTCCCGCTTAAGCCCAGACTAAAGGCAATCTTGCGGCACTGGAAAGCGGTGAGCCCCACCAGGGGATCGACCGTCTCGGTGAAGAGCTTCTCCGGGGTGTTGGCGGCGACCTCCTCGATATCCATCCCTCCCTCGGTGGAGGCCATGACGACGACCTTGGAGCAGCCGCGGTCGACCACCAGGCTCACGTACAGTTCGTTGGCGATGTTACAGCCGTCTTCCACCAGCACCCGCGTCACCAGTTTCCCGATGGAGCCGGTCTGGTGCGTCACCAGGGTCATGCCGAGCATCGCGCGCGCGACGTCCCGGACCTCGTCGGCCGAACGGGCGAGCTTCACGCCGCCCCCCTTGCCGCGGCCGCCGGCATGAATCTGCGCCTTGACCACCCAGGGCCCCTCCCCCAACCGCTTGGCCCATTCGCGGGCGCTGGCGCCGTTGTAACAGACGTGGCCGTCAGGAACCGGCACCCCGAACTCCCGCAATATCGCTTTTGCCTGGTACTCGTGAATATTCATGTAAACACTCCCCCGACGCTGGATTTAGCTGGCTGGCGCAGCCCGTGCGGCGCCCCACTGGTCTCAATTCAATAAAACCTGGTTATACATTTTTGGTCTGACCAATTAATCATCAATCCATAACGGTGTCAAGTTTTTTGTATACAGTGCTTAGACGCTTTACAGCAGAGCAGTTATCAGGTACCATGCAGCACGAAAATTGGTAATATTTTCTTACCTGTTACGGCAAAACAAGACGCATTGTGCGACGGGAACGGTCCCCCGACTTGCGGCAGATATAAAACAGTTTCCCACCTATTCGCTCGTCGAGGCAAATATAAACGGTTTCCCACTCTTTGACCATACTTAAGATGGAGGAATAAACATGTTCGAGCAATTCAAAGCCAGGGCGGTCGGGGTCGGCGCCGAGGTGTATCGCTTCGAGACGAAGCAGAACGCGCTGGATTTCATCCTCCCGTTCCTGCAGAGAGAGGGGACCGCTGACGCTCCCGGCAGCCATGCCGTCTGGGCCGAGTGTCCCTTTCTCGCCGGTCTGGACCAGGCGCAGCGGCCGAACTGCCCCGGGCTCAGCTTCCAGGTGACCCGCGAACTGGCAGCCCAGGCGAAGATCGGCATCAGCCAGATGGAGTGGGCGCTCGCCGACACCGGCTCGCTGGTGCAGGACCAGGGCGCTGCCGAGCAGAGGCTGGTCTCCTCCCTCACCTCCATCCACATCGCACTGGTGCCGTCCGGTAATATCCTGGAGGGAAAGCAGGCACTCTTCAAAAGGATCAACCCGTCCACCAGCCGGTACATCGCCTTCATCACCGGGCCGAGCCGCACTGCGGATATCGAGCGCGTGCTCACCATCGGGGTGCACGGACCGGAAAGGCTGATCATCATCTTCGTCGATGAGTTGGGAGGGGAAAACCAATGAACAAGGATTTCAAGGCATCCATCACCCGGGCGGTCAACGACGCCACGCTGACCGGCGCACTGGGCAAATTTTCCGAGGCGTACAAGGTTAACCGGGCCAAGGCCTACGAGGGGATCGACTTCGAGGAGCTGCGGGGCCGCATCGCCCAGATAAAATCGCAGGCCGCCTGCGACCTCGACGGGCTCGCCGAGACCTTCATGAAGAACGCCGAGGCGCTGGGCGCCAAGGTCTACCGGACCAGCGACCCTGATGAGGTAAAAAAGTACATCCTGAAGGTGGCCCGGGACAACGGGGTGCAGAGCGTCGTCAAGTCGAAGTCGATGGCGACCGAAGAGATCCACCTGAACCGCTACCTGATGGAGGCCGGCATCTCGGTCGCGGAGACCGATCTCGGGGAGTGGATCATCCAGCTCGCCGGACAGACCCCCTCGCACATGGTCATGCCCGCGATCCACATGACCAAGGAGGAGGTGGCCGACCTTTTCAGCAAGGAGCTGGACGAGCGGATCTCCTCCGACATTCCGAGGCTCGTCAAGGTGGCGCGGGGCGAATTGCGTCCCAAGTTCCTGGCGGCCGACATGGGGATTTCGGGTGCCAACATCGCGGTCGCCGATACCGGGAGCATCGTGCTGGTCACCAATGAGGGAAACGCCCGCCTGGTCACGACGCTCCCCAAGGTGCACGTCGCCCTGATCGGGATCGAGAAGCTGGTGCAGGAGTTCGACTCCGTCGTTCCGATCCTGGATGCCCTTCCCAGAAGCGCCACCGGGCAGCTTTTGACCAGCTACGTCTCCATCATCTCGGGCCCCACCCCGAATGACGACGGCTCCCTCAAGGAGTTGCACATCATCCTGATGGATAACCGCCGAAGCGAAATGGCGCGGGACCCCAAGTTCAAGCAGGCGCTGCAGTGCATCAGGTGCGGCTCCTGCCTGAACGTCTGCCCCATCTTCCGCCTGGTCGGCGGGCACGTCTTCGGCGGCATCTACACCGGCGGGATCGGCACCATCCTCACCGCGTGGTTCGACGAGCTGAAGAAGTCCGAGGACATCCAGGGTTTGTGCATCCAGTGCGGCAACTGTACCCCGGTCTGCCCGGGAAAACTCGACATACCGGAAATGATCATGGAAATAAGGAGGCGCCTGGTGCTGGAAAAGGGGCAAACCCTGGTCCAGAAGGCGATCTTCGGGGTGGTGAACAACCGGAAGCTGTTCCACTCCATGCTGCGCGCCGCCTCGCTCGCGGGGAAACCGTTCACCTCGGGCAAATTCATCCGCCACCTGCCGCTTTTCCTGTCGGGCCTCACCGACGGCCGCAGCCTCCCGGCCATCGCGGCCGAGCCGTTTCGGGACAGCTTCGCCAAGATCAAACAGCCGAAGTGCCAGCAAAAGATCGCCCTCTACGCCGGCTGCCTGATCGACTTCGCCTATCCCGAAATGGGGATCGCGCTGGTCAAGCTGCTGAATAAGGCTGGGATAGAGGTGACCTTCCCGCTGGAGCAGACCTGCTGCGGCGCGCCCGCCCTGTACAATGGCGCCTACGAGGTTGCGGCGCAAAACGCGACCGACAACATCCAGGCGCTCATGAAAGACGAGGTGACCCACGTCGTCTCAGCCTGTCCCACCTGCACGGTGGCGCTTACCCATGAATTCGTCAAGACCCTCGACACCCTCGGGCAGAGCGAATGGCTACCGCAGGCGATAAAACTTGCGGAGAAGACGGTCGATTTCTCAACCCTCGTGAAGCAACTGGTTGACGAGGGGCGCTTGAGCTTCAAGGAAGGGGAGCAGGTCGGCAAGGTCACCTACCACGACTCCTGCCACCTGAAGCGGACCCTGAACGTGTTCGAGGAGCCGCGGGAGCTTTTGCAGAAGGCGGGCTACCAGGTAACCGAGATGTTCGAGTGCGACATGTGCTGCGGCATGGGAGGCTCCTACTCGATGAAGCTCCCCGAGATCTCGGCCCCCATCCTCCAGAAAAAGCTGCAGAACATCAAGGAGACCGGCGCGCCTGTCGTCGCCATGGATTGCCCCGGCTGCGTCATGCAGATTCGTGGCGGTTTCGATAAAGACAGCTCGGCGGTCAGGGTGCAACACACGGTGGAACTCCTGGTTGATAGATTGAAGGATTGACTGAAGTAGGGACAGGCTGGAATTGATAGACTGGGTTGGGTCGGTAGTCTTTGGTTTTTACCGGCACCACAAAAATGAAAAGCCGCTCAATTCGAGCGGCTTTTTTCATGGTACGGGGTCTGGATTCGTTAAACGAAGCTCTTCAGCGATTTCCCCGAGGTCCGTCAGGAGCGATTTCCGTGCTCATTAATCTAATGGCAGGTTGGTCGCTCCAACCGATGACTGAACCTTCGTGACCGTTTGAGTGCTAGTTGTTTTTAACTTCTTTCCCTGCGGTTGCCAGCCCTTTGACTGCGCCTAGTACCAGCATGGCTGCCGGAACCAACTGACCTACCAGGATGATGGCGCAAAATCCCATGAATCCCCAGACGAGGAGGCCGGGTTCGTCTGCCTGTGCGCCGTTTGCTGCAAAAGCTGTCGTCGTCATTGCTGCGGTTGCGATTAGGGCGTAGATAGCGGTTCTCATGACATCCTCCTTTTAAACTGCAGTGTACTTTCTGTTAGGGCACGGTTAGTTATTTTTTGCTTCTTTCGGTGCGGTTGCCAGCCCTTTGACTGCGCCGATTATCAGCATGGCTGCCGGAACCAACTGACCTACCAGGATGATTGCGCAAAATCCCAGGAATCCCCAGGCGAGGAGGCCGGGTTCGTCTGCCTGTGCGCCGTTTGCTGCAAAAGCTGTCGTCGTCATTGCTGCGGTTGCGATTAAGGTGTTGATAGTTGTTCTCATGACATCCTCCCTTTTTTGCTTTTCGTTTGCCTGCTTGATTTTATAGACAGCATCAGACGTGCCAATGATGGGAGAAATATCGAATAAACGATAAATACCTAGAATACAACACATTTAGTACATGCACACCCTGCCAGCGCTGCTACAGGGCCCCTATCGTAGTATGTTTCCGCCATACAGTCTCTCCTCCCCGTTAATTGGCACCGTGGTCGCCAGACAGGTAAGCGGCTGTAATTGAATGATAAAAGCTGGGAATGCAGGGTGTATAGGTATCGCATACGCTGAATATATCGTCGTACGGCCTAAGTTTTTAGAGATTTGAAGGCAGGGTGCAGAGGAATCCCCCCCTTAATAGTTGGGTTGAAGCGGGAAGGTGCCGAGACGCATGCAATGCGTCTCTACAAGAACCTGATAGCTAGGGACGCATTGCATGAGTCTCGCTTTTGATTTTCAGGGGAGATTTTAGGCCGGAAGAAGGCCAAAGAGCGAGCAGCCTTCCTTGCCAAGCAAAAAGGCAAAGACGAGCAGCAATACACCGAGAAGGCGCATGATCGACAGATAGAGCGCTCCCTCCAGAAATCTGCGGGACTTTCCGACCAGTACGGCGAGTACCATCTTTGCCCCGACCAGACACCCCAGGAAAGCTATCACGAAGGCAATTGCCGACAAGGGGTCGCCCTGGCTCAATCCCTTCAAGATGGTGGGCGCGCCGACGCTGATCCAGAAGAGATAGGGGTAGGGGCTCAGGACATTTACCAGCATGCCCCGCCCCAGGGATTTGGGAGCACTCCCTTCGAAGGAGCGTCCGGAGAGGCCGCTGCAGAAGGTCCTGTAGGCCATTTGCAAAAGGTACAGCGCCCCAAGAAGCGATATGCAGCCGAGTAGGGGCTTGAAGTCGGACAACTGCCGCAGTAAAAGCGTGGAGAGGACGATGAGCGGCAAGTCCGTAATGAGCGGTGTGAGGGCTACCTTGCACCCCTCCCTGATGCCATGCCGCAAGGTTTGAGAGAGCACCAGGGCAAAAAGCGGCCCCGGCGAAAAGCCGGCTGAAAATCCCAGGAGTGCACCTGCGCTGAGAAAGGCAATCATGTTAAATTCACTCCGAAAGCTGCTCGCCATTTTCCTTCGGCGCTGAGGCTGCTTGCTATTTAACTGTCGCCGGGATACTACGGATTTTGGGGCCGGATTGCAATAAACAAAGGTAGCGTCCCCCACTTCGCCCTCACAAAGGGGAGGGAGCGAGGGCGTGCCTGCGCAGATCCGCCCCTAAACTTTGGAAGACGTAGGGATAGGGGGAAGCGCCAGTTGAAATCATTCATTCAGGAAAAACGACGCGAAAAAAGGCGCTTCGTTTGAGCGCCCAAATTACTGGAATACTGGATTGTGACTTAGTATCAGGCCCTTGCCGTCCGTTTGCTTTCAGGATGATCTTGGTGTACCCGGCACACCTTTACCATTTTTCATGGCCGAACACCATGCCAGGCTGGGCCGACCTTCCCCCTTGCACACCTGAAGCTGGCTGCCGCAACTAGCCGCCGAGGTCACTCGAGGTGTTTTCTGATTGAACGGCATTGGTCTCAAAGCTTGCTCGTGCGGTCTGTTCAGCAGTCGCACGAGCAAGCCAGAGATCATCCGACACGATACATTAACGATTATCTTCACTTCCTGCATTACGCCCCGCGCCCAATTCGTTGCTGTAATCGGGATAAAAGACTCCGCCGCGTACCGTACCGGAGTCGTGTTGGTTACTGTCACTGGGGTTGGTTACCGTAGCCCCTCCGGTTCCGGAACCCGAAGTTCCTCCGGTGCCGGTCTCAGTGGAACCGCCGGTACCGTAACCAGTGCCGCTGTCCACGCCGGATGGACGTTGATAGCTCGAGGGGGTATCTGTGCCAGTCCCCGTATCAGTGGAGCCTCCTGCGCCAGCGCCAGAGCCCGTGTCCTCATGGATATTGCCAGGGACTTCCTGGTATCCCATCCCGCCGGCTCCGGTATCCATGCCCCCGTCAGCGCTGCTCAGTCTGGGGGAGCTACCGATTGTCAACCCTGTAAATGCAGTTATGACCAGGGCTCGTAAAATGACCCTTGATACACTTCTCATCACAAGCACCTCCTTAACTACTTCCTGTTAGATATCTATTTTTGCTACGTCTAAATTATACATAATTACTTTTAACGCATCAACACTTTTAAACATTGAATCTAATGATTTTGCCGCATAATTTTAATACATTAAAATGCATCTCTCGGTGTTGTTAACCACCTTGTTTTTTTGCTATAACATAATTCTAGCTTGTTATAACATTAAATACACCACTCTTAAATCGTACCAAAAAGAACATTACCTTAGAACCTCAAATAGCAAGTTCACTCGGTCACGGTATTACCAAAGACCAGATACGCCGTGCCGAAAAGATCAGGCAGGTCTCAAAGCAACCGTCCCTCAATTACCACCGCCCAGTTTGACATCTTGACAAAACGCAAACAAGGTGTGAAAATTCACTAATTCGTCGCACACAGAAGCAGGGAAAATATCCTGACTAATGCCAGGTCGGCGTCCAGAAAAAGGGGGAGTCACGATGGATGTTTTTGATTTTGCCATGAAAATGGAGTTGCAGGGAAAGGCGTGCTACGAGCATCTGGCGGCAACTACCCAGATACCGGGCCTGCGCAATATCTTCACCGGGCTAGCGGCCGATGAGCAGAAGCATTACGAAGCCTTTCGCGGCCTTAAAGAGGGAAAGGACTTTGCCATGACCGACTCCAGGATGCTGGAGCAGGCAAAAAGCGTCTTTAAAGAAATTACCGGGGCGAAAGAGAAGGAACATTTGGCCGACCTGCGGGAAGATTTGGACGGCTATCGGTTGGGACTGAAGATAGAAGCCGACAGCGTCAAACTGTACGAGGACATGGCAAAGAAGGAAAAGAATCCGGAAACCATGCAGTTATATTTGAGAATTGCCAACGAGGAGAAAAAGCATTTCAACATCATGGAAAACGTCTGCGATTTCGTCATGAAGCCGAAATACTTCCTGGAGTGGCGGGAGTTTAGCAACTTGCATGAGTTGTAACCCCTGGCGAGGGCTCCCAATCGGGAGCCCTCTTAGCTTGGTATCAGGGAGGATTTCTGCCAGGTATGGTAGTAGATCGATCAGCTGGCTCTTCTGTTGGGTCCGCTGTAGGGTACGTTCGGGCGCGCCTTGCGTACCGGGTCCACACCCACCTGCACCCAGCCGGTCGTGCGCCTGAACTTGGCGATCGCCCCGGATGAAATCAGCGTTTCGAGCATGAAATCCTTGACGAAATCATATCTGTCGTCCGTATAGTTCACCTGTATAAGCATGTTTCAACCTCCTCCGTTTGTAGCGTTTTACCATTGCAAGCACTTTTGGTACCACCCGCCCTAAGATGCTGATATCGCACAACAGCCTCGGGAACCCCAACTGTAACTAAACGGATGTGACAAGTTTCCTGACACTTTCTGATATCGGGCGTGTAAAATTTCCCGACACCACCAGGTGGCTCCCGTGCCGGGGCAGCGCCAGCTAAAAACGCCTAGCCCAGTGTAGCACGTCCCTCCGAAACCACAACAATATCAGGCGATATCTGGCAAACATAAATAGCGCTGTCAGGGAACCTGTCGTTAAAAAACAACAACTGCCCCTAACAGCGCCCTTAGATTCGGCAATCTCCCTGGTTACCCGGGGAAATGACCACCCGCCGCAAATCCCGGCTGTTTTCTCCTGCTACTCACCCAGGTAGGTGTAGGACTGGAGCGTCCGGTCCAGCAGTTCCAGGAAGTGGCTACTCTCCTCTATGGAAACCTTCTGCAGCGAGACGTCGGTCTCCAGGTTGTTCCTGACTCTTTTAAGGATTTCGCTGGCGTCGTACTGCACGTACTTGAGGCTTTCCCAAGTGGCGTCCCCGGTGATGACCGTGTCGATCTTGTAGTTGGTCTTCTTGTTGAAGGTGATGTGCACCGCGTTGGTGTCGCCGAACAGGTTGTGCATGTCCCCCAGGATCTCCTGGTAGGCGCCGATCAGGAAGAAACCGATGAAGTAGTCTTCGTCGACCTGGATCTTGTGCAGCGGCAGCGCCTTGGTCCTGCCGTTTTCCCCGACGAAGCTGGTGATCTCGCCGTCAGAATCGCAGGTGATGTCGGCGATGGAGGTGAGTACCTCCGGCTTCTCGTCGAGACGCTGGATCGGGACGATCGGGAAAAGCTGGTCGATGGCCCAGGAGTCAGGGATCGACTGGAACAGCGAGAAGTTGGCGAAATAGGTCTGCCTCAGGCTCAGCTGGAAGTTCTGCAGCTCGTCGGGGATCGGCTTCAGCTTCTCCACGATCGAGTTGATCTTCCTGATGATTTTGGAACAGATCCACTCTGCGTTGGCCCGCTCGTTCATGTTGAGGTAGCCCAGGTTAAAGAGGCTCACCGATTCCTGGATCAGCTGGATGGTGTCGTGGTAATCCTCGCGCAGGCTGTGCTTGTCGATGCTTTTGTAGATGTCCACCAGCTTCTTGACGGTCGGCGAAAGCTTCTCCGGCTCTTTCAGGATCGACTCGAAGTCGGGCATGGCCATCTGGGTGTTGTTGTTCAGTACGTTGGTGACCAGCACCGAATAGTGGGCGACCGTGGCGCGTCCGGACTCCGAGATGATGTTCGGGCAGGCAACCCCCGCTTCGTCGCAGATATTCTTCACCTGGTAGATGACGTCGTTGGCGTACTCCTCGATAGAGTAGTTCACGCTGGAGAAGTAGCTCGACTTGGAGCCGTCGTAGTCGACCCCGAGCCCGCCGCCGATGTCGAGGTATTCCAGTTCCACGCCGAGACGCTTCATCTCGACGTAGATCCGGGTCCCCTCGATGAGGGCGTTCTTGATCTTGTCGATCTTGGTGATCTGGCTTCCCACGTGGAAATGGAGCAGCTTCACGCAGCCGATGAGGCCGTGCTTTTTCAGGGTGTCGATCGCAGCGATGACCTCGGAGATGCGCAGACCGAACTTGGCGTCCTCCCCGCCCGAGGTGGACCATTTGCCGATCCCCTTGGAGGAGAGTTTCACCCGGATGCCGAGCTTCGGGGTAATCCCGGTGCGCTGGGCCACCTCGATGATCTTCTCCAGTTCGAAGAGTTTCTCCACCACGATGGTTATGTCGTAACCGACCCGCGTCGCGTAGAGCACCGTCTCAATGAACTCGGTGTCCTTGTAGCCGTTGCAGATGATCGGGAGGTTATTGCCGGTGCTCATGGAGATGGCCGCCACCAGTTCCGGCTTGGAGCCGACCTCGAGCCCCAGGTTGTGCTTCTTGCCGAAGTTGGCGATCGCCTCCACCACCTGGCGCTGCTGGTTCACCTTGATCGGATAGAAGGTCTGGTACTTCGCCGGGTAGTTATTGTCCTGGATGGCGTTTTTGAAGACGCGGGCAATCGAGGCGATGCGCCCTTCCAGGATATTCATGAACCTGAGCAGGATGGGCGGCTTGATCTTTCTCTTGATCAGGTCGTCCACCAGCACTTTCAGGTCGATGGAATATTTCGAATTGGGCGAGGGGTGCACGCAAACGTTCCCCTTCTTGTTGATCGAGAAGAGATCGGCGCCCCAGTTGTCGATGTTGTAAATCTTTGCGGAGTCGTTAATGGACCATTTAGCCATAGTTCAGTTCACCAGTGTTCAAGGTAGAGATGCGATGCTATGCGCCTCGGGGGTTGACGGCATCAGGACAGGCGGTTTTTGAAATCGTCGTAGCAAAAGCTGCGCACGACACTCAGTTCTCCTGTCTGCGGCTCAAAAGTACAGATGTGCGGCAACTGTATGCCGTTGAAGGTCGTGGTCTTGACCATGGTGTAGTGCGACATGTCCAGAAAAGCCAGGCGGTCCCCCACGGCAAGCGGGCGCTCGAAGGACCAGTCGCCGATCACGTCACCCGCCAGACAGGAAGGCCCCCCCAGACGGTAACCGTGCGCCTTCGCGCCCAGAGAGAAACCGCCAGCGATCTCGGGGCGATACGGCATTTCCAGGATGTCCGGCATGTGACAGGTGGCCGATACGTCCAGGATGGCGAGGTCCATCTCGTTATGGGTCAGGTCGAGCACCTCGGAGACCAGGATTCCGGTGCCGATGGCGATTGCCTCTCCCGGTTCCAGGTAAACCTCGATGTCGTATTTTTCCCTGAAGTAAATGATCAGCTTTACCAGGGCGTCGATGTCGTAGCCTTCCCGGGTGATGTGATGCCCGCCACCGAGGTTCAGCCACTTCATTTGGGGCAGATACTCCCCGAACTTTTCCTCGAAGACCCTTGCGGTGCGCTCCAGCGGCTCGAAGAGCTGCTCGCAGAGCGTGTGGAAGTGGAGCCCCTCAACCCCCGCGAGACTCTTCCCCTCAAAATCGGGGCGCCGGATCCCCAGGCGCGACCTGGGCGCACTCGGGTCGTAGATCTCCGTATGCCCCTCGGACTGCTCCGGATTCACCCGAAGTCCCACCGAAACGCGGCCGGCCTCCCGCTCCCACAGCGGCCGGAAGCGCTCCAGCTGGCTGAAGGAGTTGAAGACCAGATGGTTCGAGCTCTGCAACAGCTCCACCACGTCGCTTTCCTTGAAGGCCGCTGAAAAGCTGTGCACCTCGCGGCCGAACTCCTCCTGCCCGAGGCGCGCTTCCCAGGGGGAGCTGGCGCAGACCCCATGCAGGGTCTGGGCGACCAGCGGGAAGACGCTCCACATGGAAAACGCCTTCAGCGCCATGAGGATCTTGGCGCCGCTGCGCTTTTGCACCTCGTCTAAAATGGCGAGGTTGTGGCGCAGCCGCCCCAGGTCGACGACGAAGGCCGGCGAGGGGGCAAGCTGCGTCATTTCCTTCACATGCAAATGGGTCACGTAAGCTCCAGCCAGTCGCCGCCGTCGACGACCACGTAGGGAAGTCCGAAGGTCGAGAGCGTTTCCAGATAGGGCTCGGGATCGAACTCTTCCATGTTGTAGACGCCCGCCTGGTGCCACTTGCCGGTCAGCATCATGATGGCGCCCACGACCGCCGGCACCCCCGTCGTGTAGCTGATCGCCTGGGACTTCACCTCGGCGTAGCACGCCTCGTGGTCGCAGATGTTGTAGATGTAGACCTGCTTCTTCTGGCCGTCCTTGATACCCTTGGCGACCACGCCGATGCAGGTGCGCCCCTTGGTCAAGGGACCCAGGCTCCCGGGATCCGGCAGCAGCGCCTTCAGGAACTGCAGCGGCACGATCTTCTGGCCGTTGAACTCCACCTCGTCGATCCGGGTCATGCCGATATTTCCCAGCACCTCCAGGTGCTTCAGGTAGTTGTCCGAGAAGGTCATCCAGAACTGGGCCTTGCGGATGGTCGGGATGTGCTTCACCAGGCTCTCCATCTCCTCATGATACATCCGGTAGATGTTCATGGGGCCGATCCCCTCGGGGAAGTCGTAGCTCCTCTTGGTGGAGAGCGGCTCGGTCTCGACCCAGGCGCCGTTTTCCCAGTGGCGGCAGGGGGCGGTCACCTCGCGGATGTTGATCTCCGGATTGAAGTTGGTGGCGAAGGGCTGGCCGTGGTTCCCCGCGTTGGCGTCGATGATGTCGATCTCCTGCACCTCGTCCAGATACTTCTTGGCGGCGAGCGCGGTGAAGACGTTGGTGACGCCGGGATCGAAGCCGCTGCCCAGCAGGGCCATGAGTCCCTTCTCCTTGAAGCGCTCCTGGTAGGCCCACTGCCAGCTGTACTCGAACTTCGCGGTGTCCAGCGGCTCGTAGTTGGCGGTGTCGAGGTAATCGACGCCGGTCGCCAGGCAGGCGTCCATGATGGTCAGGTCCTGGTAGGGGAGCGCCACGTTGATGACCAGCTTCGGCTGCTCGCGCTCGATAAGAGCGATCAGTTCCGGGACGTTATCGGCGTCGACCTGCGCGGTCTTGACCGGGAAATCGGGAATCTGCTCGGCTATGGCCCGGCATTTCGACTCGGTGCGCGAGGCAAGAGTTATGGCGCTGATCACACCGCGCGCCTGCGCGCACTTGTGTGTTACGACCCCGCCGACCCCGCCTGCCCCGATAATCAGTACTTTACTCATGATGTAGCTCCTCAATCCTTCATTAATAATAAAACGTCGGCGGCGTCACAACCCAGAGGAGCTTCGCCGCGCCCTTCCCTACATTTTTTACCGTATGCCTTCGGTCGGAGGCGAAATAGAAGCACTCGCCCTTCTCCACCGTGTAGAGCTTGTCGTCCAGCCTCAGCTGCACCTTTCCCGCGATGACGTAGCCGAACTCCTCGCCCTCGTGGATGGGCTGCTCGTCCATCTCACCGCCGGGGTCGAGCGTCACCAGCACCGGGTCCATCTCGCGGTTCTGGGCGCCGGGGACCAGCAGCTCCACCTTGATGGAGTCGCTGTCGTCGGTCGCCTGCACCCGGGCGTCCTTGCCAAAGACGATGTCCTGGTCCGGCTCCTCGGCAAAGAACTCCTGCATGCTGATGCCGAAGACGTCGACGATCCCCTTCAGCGTCGCGATCGACGGCGAAGTGGCGTCATTCTCCAGCTGGGAGATGAACCCCTTGGTAAGATCGGCGCGACTGGCCAGCTCCTCCTGGGTAAGCGAGTTGACCATCCTGAGCCTTTTCAACCTCTCACCGATTTTCAAAAACGACCCCCGAGTTTAGCCACAGTAAACATCTTGTATTTTTTGCAATTTAGCATTTCCCCGAATTTTGTCAACGAAAAGTTTAGTGATGGTATACTTTCTGTTTAAGAATTAGGATAAATTCACATTGCTCGGAGTTTAATAGGGTGTGTTTCCGGAGTGTTACAGTCGTGTGACGGGCGGGTTTCCTGGCGAAAATACGGAGGCAAAGGTGGACAGAAATTCGGTCGCGTGACCGGCGTCCACGATGCCGAAGGCGGAGACGCATGCAATGCGTCTCTACAGACGGCGGGAAGTTATCCCGAAAGCACAGAACAAGGTAGAGACGCATTGCATGCGTCTCGCTCTCTTTGTCAAAATTAAAATGCTGCAAAGTTACGCCAAACCATCAAAAGGGCCAGCCTTATCAAGGCGTCCCTCCTCTCAACAATTCCGCGCATTACCAACCGTCTGTCAGCCCGCCTCAATACTCACCAGACCTGCTTCGTGGACCTGGCCGTGAATGCTCACCGCTCCACGCCACACCAGCACCACTCGTGCCTCATCAGGTTCCACAATGACGGTATCGAGTCGCAGGTGCAGCTCTTCCGCCCCCCGCTTGAGATGTAGTTTTGCCCTGGTAGTAATCCCCGGCAAGAAGAACTGCAGCCGCCCCATCGGAGTCGCCCCTTCAACCAGCACCTCCTCCCCTCCTGTCAGGTGACGCGGCGACAGGAGCCCCGGCGCAGCAGCGCAGTAGAAACGCGGGTCCAGGTCCGCCGGTGGGAGCGGACTTACGCTTTTGCGCCAGGCGTCGTCATAGGTACCGGCGTAACCGGAGCGCGGCTGCCAGTGCGGAGGGATCACGCCAAAGCCCACCGGCCGCGGGCGCTGACGGGGTTTTTTTATCAGCTCGGCGGGGTTTTCGATGTTTGGCAGCAGCATGCCGTCGATTTTCAACGTTGACTGGCGGGCGATGAGCCCGCGCCCTACTGGATTTACTCGGTCGGGGCTGGCGATACCGGATGAATAGAATTGATAGGTCTCGGGATGGGCATTTTCGTTGCCTAGATTGGCGAGGGCGTCGTGGAAACATTCAGCTTCGGCAAGGCATTTCAGGTAGAAAACCCACG
>Ga0209123_1001523_pt1 | contig 22613 bp, 22 predicted proteins | sample BarGraIncu00431A_FD_184500 | JGI IMG/M metagenome (GOLD analysis project Ga0209123, IMG submission 184500) | Arctic peat soil microbial communities from Barrow, Alaska, USA - Barrow Graham LP Incubations 004-31A (SPAdes) (version 2) | ecosystem: Environmental > Terrestrial > Soil > Wetlands >...
TAAATCAGATTTTTAGTTATCTTCGCACCCACATTTCAGGTCGGTTGGCCGAGTGGCTAGGCAACGGTCTGCAAAACCGTCTACGGCGGTTCGAATCCGCCATCGACCTCACATCGTTTATTTTGTTAAACATTTTGAAACTTAAAACCCTTGATATTCAGGGGTTTTTCTTTTTTAGTATTTCATTTAATAAAGTAAAGTAATACTAAGTAAAAGAAATACCGCACCTGTGACCGCACCTGTGAAATCTTTTGTGTACATTGCCCTATCTTAATATTTACAGCTATGGCAGAAATTAAACCCAGTTTTAAGCTCAAAAATCCAAAGTCCGAAGCAGAGACGCTAATTTTATTAAAACTGTACTATGATAAAATTAGATTTGTGTATTCGACCGGGTTGTTTATTCGGCCTATATTGTGGAAAGATGAAGAAAACCGACCATATTTTAAAAATATAGAATCAGATTCAGGATTGACGGCAACAATGACGAAGCCGGAAATTTCACAGGCTGCAATTATTGGCAATGAACTAAACCGATTTAAGACTGAGACAGCCCGTATTTTCAGCTATTTCGGGTATCAGGGTATACAAACTTCCAACGAACTGTTAAAGGCCGAATTTGACAAGGTATTCAGACCCGATGCTCCGGAGAAGAAACTGAAAGAGCCGGAGAAAATCAATCTAAATCAATACATTGTTAATTTCATATCGGATATTGAGACCGGGAAACGGATAACCGAAAAAAGTACACGTTACACGAAAGGAACGATCAAGAATTATTTGGGATTTCAATCGCAGTTCAACAACTACCAAAATGAAAACCACCGGAAACTAAATTTCGATCAGATAACGATTGACTTCTATGATAAGTATGTAGTATTTTTCAATAAGAAAAACTATTCTCCTAATACGATAGGCCGACATATTAAGCAATTGAAAGTAATAATGAGAGCAGCCGGGGAAGATGGACTGCACGAAAATAAAGACATAGAACGCAAAAAATTTAAATCAATTACCACGGAAGTGCACCCGGTTTATTTAACTCAATCGGAGGTTGCAACCCTTTACAATCTTGATTTATCGGACAATAAAACGCTTGACGTTGCAAGGGATATATTTCTGATTGGTTGCTATACCGGGCAACGTTTCAGCGATTACAGCCGGATAAACAGCAAATACATCAAAGAAGTAACCGGAGGTAAAATTATAGATATGATTCAAAAAAAGACAGGCGAACAAGTATTAATACCTGTTAGGCCTGAACTGGAAGCGATCTTAAAGAAGTACGATTACAACCCTCCACGGACATACGAACAAAAGGTAAATGAGCGAATTAAATTAGTTTGTGACAAGGCGAAGATAAACGAACTGATTGAAACGGAAGAAATAAAGGGAGGTTTAAAAATTACTCAAAGTGTATCTAAACACCTGTTAATTAAGACACACACCGCAAGGAGAACAGGCGCAACGCTCATGTTTTTGGCAGGAATACCCACTATTTCAATTATGAAAATCACAGGCCACAAAACAGAACGCGAATTCCTAAAATATATCAGAATTACCAAAGAAGAAAACGCGCAAACGTTAATGATACATCCTTATTTCAATACTGCACCTTTAAAGATCGTAAAATCATGAGTAAATCAACTTTTGATAAGACCAAAAAACGGGTATCAAAGATGTTAAAGATTTATAATAAAGTCCTCTCAAGGGAAATAACAAATAGGGCCGATCGTGAACTTTACACCGTAACAAACAACCCATCGAAATATACCATTGAATTTGATCAGCTAAAAAGAGATTTTCCAGATACATTTAGGATATACCTAAAAGAGATTTTAATTTCATATGAATCATTACGTGAGTTTGATTTAGAAGGTAAACAATTATTACTAGCTGGTAATAAGGAGATTGTCTTATTAGATTGTTTTACATTATGCTTAGACGTGATTATTGAACACTTAAAAGAATTATTAATCCCTGAATCTGAAATCCAAGAACAACCTCAGAAATTTGAGAAATTAAAACCAGGTGAAAAAATATTGATCATTCACTATCTTAAAATTGAATCATTAAAACCTTGTCAATTAGGGTTAAAACCAGGCGTATTCTTCCTTTCAAGATTGCTTGATATTAACCCGGATTCGATCAAAAACCCGATATCAAACCTTGATGATTACACAACCAACCCATTAACTAAAGGACAGGCAGGAGCTATATGTCGTACACTCGAAAAAGTAAAATCATTCTTTGACAATTCAGATCTGAATGAAATATCGAAAATAATTGAAATCAGAATAAATGAATTAAAAAGAATATTAGGTAAAGATTAGGGTTACCCTTCACCCTGCCCACGGATTAAAACACGGTTCTTTTGATAAACCTTAAAAAAGTAATCACATGGAACAGTATTTAATTCATTATTCAGTAGCAGATTTTCAGAGCGATTTAAAAAAGATTGTCGCCGATGCGATCCGGGAATTTAAACCCGAAAGTAAGGAACCAGTAAGGCCGGAATACGTAACCCGTCAACAAGTCAGAGACGAATTACATGTTTCGTTTCCTACCTTAAACAGATTTAACAAAGAAGGAATATTAGCAGCCAAGAAAATCGGAGGCCGAGTATTATATCTTTGGTCTGACATCGAAAAGGCCATTAATCAGGATCAATCTATTAAATACAGGAGGGCAACCAGTAAGAGTAGATCACTATGATCGACTTTACAAAGGTTAATAATCTGCCTGTTACGCCTGAAAAACTACTAAATAACAGCCTTTTAACATTTCCTCATTCAAATGTATCAACAGCCGGAGAACTTTTAAACCGTTGGCAGGTTGCACAATATAAGGCACTAACTTTTAAAATAAAGGGTGACAATTCAAAATTGTTATTCAGTCCGCACAAATACAAACAAGGCGGAACAAACTGTCAGGATTTCAATCTATTCGATATTCAGGAAACGATAAAGGAACTTTCAGAAATGTTTGAATTTGACCCGGAAAAGGCAGATATTAATTTTATTGAAGTTGGCTTAAATATTCCAATAGATGAAGATCCCACCAATTTAATAAACCGTCTAGTAATTTATCGGAATACATCGTTTGAAAAAATGAGAGTAACCGGGAAAGGTTACGGGAAAGTAGCAGAAACCGAAAACTTTGATCTTAAGTTTTACAATAAATCCTTACAAAACAGTTTGCCTTATCATCTTTTGCGATTAGAAGCGAAGATAAAGAAAATGAGATTTTTAGAAGGTTATGGAATAAAAGGATTAACCCTTGCAGACTTAACAAGACCGGATATTTACCCTATATTCAAAACGATGCTATTGGATTTATTGTCTGGCATTTTGATTTATAATCCAGACATAGACCCGGACAGAACAGACAACACCAACGACCGGGAATTGTTGATGTTTGGACAATTTGCAGATTATTGGCAACGATTAGACCGGAGGCGTAAAAATGAAAAGTTAATTCGATTTGCAAAACTTGCAGGAACGAACAAAATAAAAGAAATCCTGAAATGTAAGATTTCCGACAAATGGGAAGTATTGAGCAACCCGGACAAATACACCACTTTTGAGAATGAGACTGAACCGGACAAATACACCACTTTTGAGAATGAGCCGAACAGTTTGGAAAATGACAAAATAGGACAAATACACCCTACAATAAACAGTGTATATGTCCGAACCTGTATTGTCACCTGTTTGCCTTTTCACAACCAACGAAAGGGTACAAAGAATTTCGGCCCTGATAGTGTAAAATGGTATCATGAGAACGAGCCGGAAACATACGAAAAAAGACTTAAGCCATTATTAACCGATAAATGGGATAACGAATCTTTTGAAGTGCAATGCAGGGAAATAGCTCATTCTATCAGAAATGAATCTAATAATCCCCGGCACAATGCTTCGAGAGACATTAAAAACCTTTTGTGCGATCCTGTACTATTTGATTTAATACCTTTCATTCGACCCGATAAGTTGAAGTTATTGATAAACGAACCAATTGCAGTATAAACCAAACAGAAATTAACCATCAAAACAATTTAAAATTATGATCGAATTACAAGATTCATTCAAAGGCCGTGGCGAAGTATCGAATTATTCATTTAAAAAAGTAGTCTCGAATAATACCGCATACGTCTACGAAATATCGGACGATAATAATAATCTGCACTATGAGGCCTTTAAACGAAAAGAGAGCAAAAAACACGTTTCGCACATAGCCGGAATAGATATTTCGTATGAAGCGAAGGTAAATTATCCGACATCAAACAATTTCGGCGTAACTGCAAGGTGTTTCAAGTCTTTCGAAAGTGCGATGATCAAGTTTGACCAAATCAATAACCGCAAACATGAAAACAGAAATTAAGACCGCACATTTAAAAATCAGTCTCCTGCAAATTAAAATATACAGAATATCCGGCTCCAGGTCTAAAAAGTACAAACAGCATTTGAACGAAGAAATCAACTGGAGGGCAAAACATTTAAATATTAACCGGGAATAATCCCATCCAATTCAATTAAATAATTACAGATGAAAATTAAAAATAAGATTCAAAGCAAAATTTGTGAGTTAGAACAGGAAGTCGAACATATGGAACAGGAAGTCAAGACCATTGTAAACTCTGAATGGTGTGATTGGTCCAGGGTTACTATTTTGGTTAATGGCATGAATATAATTGCTAATCAGATTGAAATACTGAGAGGGTTGTATTGATTGAAACGACGTTAAAAAAGGAATAGTCTTACCAGTATGCGCACCGGACAAAGATTTTAAGAAACTGTAAACACTACCACCATAATCTTTACATATTAATGTAAAAACCACTGTACAATTAATCACAGTGGTTTTTATTTAATCAATTGAATGATAGTTTTTTCCAGTGTAAACACTATGTCTAAGTTTGGGTGTACTTAGGCTTTGCGTAATAACACAAATTGGTAGTGAAGATAACTGACTATTAACGTTTTAGATTAACAACCGGATATTGTCGCTTACTTTCATACGTGAAAAACTGTTAATCTTATAGTTACGCATTCTCTTGTCTGTTTGCGAGCCTCCGAGGATCAGAAAAGTGTTGTCATATTCAGCACCGAAAAGAACAATTGAAGATTTGACGCTTTGAACTGTCAAATCTCCCTCAATCTCCACGCAGTCAATACCACTATAAGCTCCTGTATCAATTCTATTTGACTGTACCAACACAGGTGTAAACTCTGTAATATTTTCCTGTGAGAAGTCTACTTCTGATTATTCTAACTTACAGCATTCCTATATTCTAGGGTGTTGGCTAATCAATGAGTGTTTCATAGTGAATCCTCTGGCAATAAACCCAAAAACGAATTATTGGTTCTTATAACTGACTGTCTGTTTCATGTGATACGGAACGGATACAACATGTTAATAGTATTGATTGTCAAGTATGTAATATCATCATATTAATTAAAAACCGGTTGATGTAGAAATGAAACAAAGGGCGAGGAATGCGACTAAATCACTCACGTTGTCAGTATTTTACGGCACATTATGAAACTTTTATGAAATAATAATTTATCCGGGGCAACGGTACAGGGCACAGTTTGTGGAGCTGAGATTTTTTTTATATCTACTATCCAAAGAAGTGATTCCGGTTTGGTAATGCATTCATGATGTTCAACACATCCAAGAATTTCCCATTCTCTCCTTTGCTTTGGCAAGACCCTCTAGTATGCTTAATCTTTCAGGTTCGTTTCCACCCAAATTTTCCGACCGTCCGGTAGAGTTTTTTGAATCCTCGGATGATTCTCGTCCCATTCCATTATCGCCTGATCGTACTTCGCCTTGTATTCCTCCGTCCAATCCAGAGCCTGGTTGAGAGTCGATGTTAGATAATCCTTGTCTTTCTTTGATAGACTGCTGGCTGTTATAATCTGAATGCTTCGGATTGTAAGTGTTAACGACATGTTGAAGGTTTTTTAATGATTACCTGGAATTAAATCGATGATGAGCAGGATTGCTAATTTTTTAAAAATCTGCCTCCTGATATATCCCAGAACTTATTGAAAAAGGCTCCCAATTTTTCGAGGACTGTATCACGTTTCTTTGTACGATCGCCCGTTGGTGAAAACCGAGTTACCGGGGGTAATACTTTTGAGATCGCCGTACCAGTATTTTGTACAAAACCATCCCGAAAAGCATTGTTAATGAATTTGTAGGTCTCGTCTTTGTCCAAACTTTCTTCTGTAATAATACTGTCTAACTCTTCCAACTTTTTTTCATCAACAAAAGAGTGCCAATCATCGTCAACGTTTGTTGTTGGTGTTAAAGATTCAATAAATTGGTCGATAAGTTCTTTTTTGTTGCGCAGTTCGACACTGGAATCAATAGCTTTACGGATTGTTATTACTATCTCTTTGTCTTTTAAGTGACCAGAGTGATATTTGCGGATTAGTCCAAGGATATAGTCAATGTTGATTTCCACTTGCTTAATCAGCTCCATTTCAAAAACGATATCATCGTTTATATTTTCGTTGTCGCCCTTGGTCTTGCCCCGGAAATCATTGTAAAGGTTGATATACATGCTGTGGTAATCCTGTACATCGCGATCGGCCAGGAGTTCATGACCTGCAAACTCGTCGAAAGTGGAAAGAATGTTTTTTACCTTCAAGATGGCACCATATAGTTTGATAAAATCTTTCTGGTTCTGTTCGCCAATAATCTGACCTCCAACTTGATAATTTTCTTGTAATTCGTCTACCAAATCAGCATATCCGCGAACATCTTTATCTCCGTCTTTATAACCGTTGTAATATTCGTCATAGGTTTTCAACAAAACAACGCCACCAGCTTCCTTGTCACCGAAAAGCGCAATGCTCTCATTGGTTGCTTTTTCCAAATTGCGGAAGCAAATAATATTGCCAAAGGTCTTGATAGAATTGAGAATGCGGTTGGTTCTTGAAAAAGCTTGCAAAAGCCCATGTAAACGAAGGTTCTTATCCACCCAAAGCGTGTTCATTGTAGTTGCATCAAAGCCGGTCAAAAACATATTGACCACTATAAGCAAGTCTATTTCACGGTCTTTAACCCGTTGCGATACATCTTTATAGTAGTTTTGAAACTTATCGCTCGAAGTATCATAATTGGTTTTGAATATCTTGTTGTAATCTTTAATTGCTGCGTCCAGAAAATCGCGTGAGCTTTGGTCTAATTTGCTTGTGTCTTCGGGGTTTTCATCGTCAAGAATTCCATCTATTTCATCGTCGCCTTCATTGGCACTAAAACTATAAATAGTGGCAATTTTCAGCTGTTTATCGCTTGGCAGACCAGCCATTTGTTTTTGAAACTCGGTGTAGTATTTTTTAGACACATCAATAGACGAAACCGCAAAAATTGAATTAAACCCGGCCAATCGACGGTCTTTCAACTGATAAAAACTGTTGCGTTTGGTTTTTTGATCAAAATGCTCACGGATATAATTCACGATATTGCTAATCCGTTCGGGGTCTGCTAAAGCTTTTTCCCTGTCAATGTTCCACACTTTTTCATCCTTTATATTTTCTTCCTCGCGCATTGTGCTGATATAATCAATGCGAAACGGCAGTACATTTTTATCGACAATAGCATCAACAATGGTATACGTGTGTAACTTAGTGCCAAACGCCTGTTCAGTAGTTCTTAAATCGGCGCGGCTGTTACTGCTTGAATTTTTAGCGAAAATAGGTGTGCCGGTAAAGCCAAATAGGTGATATTTTTTGAACGTTTTTGTAATTGACGTGTGCATATCGCCAAATTGTGAGCGATGGCACTCATCGAAAATAATAACGATATGTTGATTGAAAGCAGCATGATTTTTTTGCTTCTTAATCAGGACCGTCAATTTCTGAATGGTGGTTATAATAATGTGTGCCTTTGGGCTTTCGAGTTGTTTCGTTAGAATGGCAGTATTGGTATTACTGTTTGCCGCTCCTTTCTCGAACTTGTCATACTCCTTCATGGTTTGATAGTCGAGGTCTTTCCGATCCACCACAAACAGCACTTTATCAATAAATGGCAATTTGCTTGCTAATTGAGCTGTTTTAAACGAAGTGAGCGTTTTACCACTGCCGGTGGTATGCCAGATATATCCTCCGGCATCTATTGTTCCGAAAGTTTTGTAATTGTTTGAGACATTTATCCGGCTTAAAATACGCTCAGTCGCCACAATTTGGTAGGGGCGCATGGCCAGCAGCAATTTATCGGAAGTAAAAACACAATACTTTGTGAGTAAATTGAGAAGGGTATGTTTGGCGAAAAATGTACGGCCAAAATCCATCAAATCGATAATTGGGTGGTTGTTGCCATCAGCCCACCATGACGTAAATTCATAACTGTTACTTGTGCGTTTGCCCTTACGCACAATATTAGTACCCAATTCTTTAATATGGGTAAACCGTGTTGTATTGCTATAGTATTTTGTGTATGTGCCATTTGAAATCACAAAAAGTTGTACATATTCAAACAGACCGCAACCAGCCCAAAACGATTCGCGGTTGTACCGGTTGATTTGATTAAATGCTTCCTTAATATCCACACCGCGTTTTTTGATTTCGATATGCACCAGCGGTAAACCGTTAACTAATATAGTTAAGTCATATCGATTTGCACGTTGTCCATTATCGACAACATATTGGTTGATTACCTGCAAACGGTTGTTGTGGATATTTGCCTTGTCAATGAGGTAGATATTTTTTACTGTACCATTGTTGCGGTCTAGGAGTTGGATATGGTCTTCCTGGATGATTGTTGTTTTCTCCTCAATACCGATATTTTGATTGGCGATTTTGCTTTTGAAAAATTGTTCCCATTCTTTATTGGTAAATTGGTAATCGTTCAGAATTTCCAATTGATGACGCAGATTGGCAATCACTTCCTGTTCTGTAGTAATGGGCAGATATTCGTATGCCTGTGTTTTCAGTTGTTCGATAAATGCTTTTTCGAGGTCCGCTTCCGACTGGTAATTTGCTTCGCGACGGAAGGGCGATTGGTATTCTGTTACTACAGTACTTTCGGGATTTTCGGCTACTAAATTGTATTGCGTCATAATGATAAATGGTTAGTTTTAATCACTAAATCCGATTGCTTGATTATCTATCGAAATCAGCAGTTTAAATTTTAGTTCTTCGCTAAAATCATCTTCATTTTCTAAAAAGGAATGAATAATTTCTGTTAATAAATCTTTTTCGATGCGCCCGGCCGCCAAATGGTAGCTAATATTTTCCATTTCGTGAAGGAAACGTTCAATGCAGAATAAGTATCCGTTTAGTGATAAAAACTGCACCCCTAATGTAATGGATAAGCGTTTATTCCCATCCGAATAAGCGTGGTTGCGATTAATTGACCAAACTAGATGTACAAGCTTATCTTCAAATGTCGGGTAGTAGTCATCAATTTGTATCAATTCTAACGCACTGAACAAATAACCGATATTTAATACGGAATAATTGCCTCCACCACTGAACTCAATGGTTTGTCGGTGAGTATGCTCTGCTTGCTTGGTGGATATATAGATAATCATTAATCTCTGTCTTTTAGCCGTTTGAGTGCATCTTTATATTCTTCGAGACGTTTGTCAAGCTCCATACTTTTTTCGCCAAGAAATCGTTCAAAATCAGCTTGAGGAACGGAAGTGATATACTCTTCCAGATTTTTATGCAATGCTTCTCTGAAACACAGATCGCGACTTGCCATCTTATTTCGAGCCTTTTCTCTCAGAGGCTCCCACAATCTTTGTTTTTCAAATTTTGAAAACAATTTATCTGTTTCGGTTGAAGATAGTAACCGACCTAATTTCTGAGATTCCATTCTTAATAGTTCTGCAAAGCCAGCTTCGTAACTTGATATAATATCAAGCACTTCACTATACATTGTGTGCCGAACATTTTCGTCTTTTTCTAATTTGAGGATTCGACGGTATTCATTGGAGTTTTCTTTGAAAATACTGGTGTACACTTTATCAGTGTAAGCCATATATTTGAATGTGCCCATGTCAACGCAATCGCGTAAAGCATCGGTAAATTCTTTGCGATAATCTTCGCCCCGTAATAAATTGCCTACAAAATCTTCGTCTCGTTGGTTAATATATTTAGTATTTCCTCCTGTGCGTTTATTTATGGTATCTATTACAATGTCCAAAATAACGCTTCTTAATTCACGGGCCCTTTCGCTGTCAGTCAATAACATAGCGACATTGAGAAAAGCCCTGAAATTGAAAATTCCGAGAACTGTAGTTTTGGTCGCGAAATCTGTTTCGTGACCAAACTGATGTTGCCACACTAATTTCAAGTCTGCCAGGCGTTTACCCTTCAACACCTCGTAACCGTTTTTCGACAATTCCTTTTCGTTTTTTTCGAGGCAATTATCGATGGTTCGTTCTGTAACTTCAAAGAGTTCCGCAATCTGGCGTTTGAGAAACCTATACTCATTTTCAAACATTATGCCTTTGATACCTACAGCTTTTTGTATCTCCTGTACGGCCAAAGGATTGTTGAGAATATTCTGTCTCGTAACGGAAGAATCGGTTAAATTATTTGCCATAATTCTCTAAAGGGTTAATGGTTTAAAATCTAGTAATTTCCCCCTGTAATATTCGTATTGCTTGCGCCTTACCTGAATCTCAGCAGGTAAACCTTCCACTTTATCATTTACCAGTTTATCGAATTTATCCAATATGGCAACAATTCTTTCCTGCTCGGTAAGGGGAGGAATGGGGACGGAATAAGATTCAAAATCCTTTGCTCGAACATGTGGAACCCCGCTGCCTTTTTTCATCTGATGTATTTTTTCCTGTTCTCTTTTTAGAAGAAAATAAACAAATTTGGTTTTGAATAAAGTATTGTCTGGATGAATACTGAATGCATCAGTGAGAAAAAAAGGTTTATTCCAGTAACTTACTAATCCAGAATATGCACCAGATCTGGCAATAACGATTGTTTCTCCACTTCTGTTACTTTTTCCATGAAAATAGATTGGATTAGGCGAATTTGCAACAACAGGAAATTCATCAGAGATTGTTTCCTTTTCTGTTATTGCAGTACCTCGAAGGATTTTTGATACCTCCCCCAATGTACTCCATCCCACCTCCTTACCCTCAAAATTCAGCAATTCATTCCGATAGTATTCATATTGGGCACGACGCGCTTGGAGCTCTGTCTTCAGTTCTGTCTCAAGCTGAGTTAACTTGTCCAGGATTGAAACAATCTCTTGTTGAATGGGGAGAGGTGGACATGGGATTGAAAAGGTTGAATATTTTGAAATCCACTGTCGAGCGTGGTCTTGCGGTGAGTATAAAATACATCTCATCGCATAATAAATAAACTTAAAATCTATTTCTGGCTTATATTTTGGCCGAAGCATTTTCATTGCAGAAGATTTTACCTTAAAATCAAAGTTAACCCAATGGAATGAAGTCGTAAAATCATCAAAAATAATTACAGGATTTTCTTTATTTGCGTTATAAATACCACCTGTTTCATCTGTATACCCTAAAATAAAAGTTTGCCCAGCAGTTAAAACAGGTGTTTTATAGACCTCGCTATAATTAGTTGAATTTACAATATATTTGGTTGGTTGTTCATATTCCAGAACTTCGCCTAATTCCTGAAACTCCACACCATCCGGGCAGAGTTGGGAAATAAGTGAAAATATATTGTTCATTGTTCAACTCCTTCCAAATCAGCTACAATCTCGTCGATTGTAGTACGTAGTTTGTTTTGCTTAATCACAATCTCTGCAATGTGGGCATTGAGCTTTAGAATATCCACCTCTTCAGTGGTATTGTCCTGTTCCACAAAGCTGCTTACGGCAATGTTGTATTCGTTTTCAGCAATATCACTATTGAGCACCAGCTTTGAAAAGTGGTCAATGTCTTTTCGCTTAATAAAGGCATTCAGAATTCTATTTATGTTGGTTTCGGCAAGCTTGTTTTTGTTGCCACTGCGTACAAATTCCGTGGATGCATCGATGAAAAGCGTTGCATTGTCTTTCTTACTTTTTTTTAGCACTATGATACAGGTGGCAATAGAAACACCAAAGAAAAGATTTGCGGGTAGTTGAATAACGGTATCGATATAATTGTTATCAATCAGGTATTTGCGTATTTTTTGTTCAGCTCCGCTCCGGTAAAGCACACCGGGAAATTCAACTATTGCAGCCGTCCCTGAGGTCGATAGCCAGCTTAACATGTGCATGGTAAAGGCAAGGTCAGCTTTTGTTTTTGGAGCTAATACTCCCGCAGGCGAAAAACGAGGGTCGTTGATAAGTAGGGGATTTGCGTCACCGTCCCATTTAATTGAATATGGAGGATTGGAAACAATACAATCAAAGGGTTCGTCGTCCCAATGGTGAGGGTCTGTGAGTGTATCGCCATGTGCAATGTCGAATTTCTCGTAATTAATATCGTGCAAAAACATGTTGATACGGCAAAGGTTATAGGTGGTAATGTTCTTCTCCTGACCGTAAAACCCTTGTCGTACATTGTCTTTCCCTAATACTTTGGCAAATTTGAGCAAGAGTGAACCAGAGCCGCAAGCAGGATCGTAAACTTTATTGACCTGTTTCCTGCCTACCACCGAAATTCGGGCAAGAAGTTCAGAAACTTCCTGCGGTGTGAAAAACTCACCTCCCGATTTACCTGCATTGCTGGCATACATCCCCATCAAAAACTCGTAGGCATCACCAAAAGTATCATTAGTATTGTCCTGGTAATCGCCCAATTCCATTCCTCCGATTGACACAACAACCTTCACCAAGACCTCATTCCGTCTTTGAACAGTAGCACCCAACTTATCGCTGTTTACATCCAGATCTTTAAACAATCCCTTTAGATCGTCTTCGCTATCAGTTCCTTTGGCCGAATTTTCAATATTCATAAAAACTGTGCTCAATGTTTCATTGAGATTGGCATCATTTTTAGCGCTTTTAAGAACATTCACGAACAACTCAGAAGGTAAAATATAAAAGCCCTTTTCTTTCACCGTGTCTGCCCTACCAAATTCAGCATCTTTGTCTGAAATCTTGGTGTAATTGAAATCAACATTTCCGGTGCGCTGTTCTTCCTTATTGATATAAGCGGTCAGATTTTCAGATATGAAGCGATAGAACAACATTCCTAACACATAAGATTTAAAATCCCATCCATCCACGCTGCCGCGTAAGTCGTTGGCTATTTGCCATATTGTGCGATGTAATTCTTCCCTTTCTTGTTCTTTCGTCATTATGTATTGATTATTCGATTTTGTTTATTGTATTTAATTATTCTATATGTTTCATTCCAAGGTAATTATGGCTGTCAGAATGTTTTCTGTCATTTATTAACAGCAAACGTATTAGTGGTTAATTTAACGTTTCCCCAAAATTAAGTTAATAAATGATGAATGGCAAATATATAATCGGATGTAAATTGAAATAGTGGTGCAATGGGAAATAGAATTGAATTGGACGAAGCCCACCTCTATGCGCATTCTATTCTTAAATTACAGGTATAGTTCCTTTTATACTAAACCTGCCGCCCGAATGGATGATTTCTCGAATAAGATCACTGCCAAGAGTTTTGCACTCGAGGTATATTTAGGAGAGACAATTAAAAGACTGAATAGAGTTAAGGAACAAACAAAGATGGAATGGCTGTTGGATAAAGTGAAAATGACTACTGCCTATTTTATAATTTGACGTTCAACCTTTTCAATTAGTGCTGAAGGTGAAATATTTAAAGCTTTGGCCAGTTTGAAGATTGTGGTGATTGTAGGTTGACGTAGTCCACGTTCGAGTAATGAGATATAGGTCCGATCAAGATCGCAATATTCAGCAAGTTTTTCCTGGGAGATATTATTTTCACCTCTCAATTCTCGTAATATATTGCCGAATGTTTCAATAACCATTGCTCAGACTTTAGTCAGAGCGAAAATGAAATATTTAATACGTTATATCCACGGACTATAGTCTGAATTTACTACCTTTGGTTTTTAGCTTTTCAAAGTCAATGGCATCACGCATTGTCACACATGGCATAAGCAGCACCCAACCTATGAAAAAAGCTAACTGTTCATTGTGCTGGCCGTATCATCATTATTGAGTTTAGGTACAAGTAGGGACAAGGAAGGATCACGAGGGATTATACACTAGCCGGTGAGCTTGGAAACATGGACAGTTGCGGAGCCGGGAAACATATTTATGGATTGAATCGTTAAATTAATAAAACAATATGTGCAATTACCAGTCGGAATGTTGATTTATTGGGTGCGTCTTTTGGAAGAAGATAACGCTATGTTAATGGGCATTAGGTGCAAAGAAATGTACTCGGTTGCAACCGTGAATAGAAGATCGAAGAAAAAAAGTTGAAGTAGATTCATACTTAATATTAATCAATGATTTAAAATTTTCATCTAATGGATTTCATAACAAGCATCGATTCAAGTCAATTAAACGTATTGATTCAATCAGCATCAGAAAGGATAATTCTTGCATTGCCTGGTTTATTCAAAGAAAATATGAAAGTGATTGAGTCAAAGTATCTTTCCGGGTTTAAAGATATAAAGGTTATCCTGAATTGCAGTGAAAAAATTATCCGACAGGGTTATGGAGAAATAGGTGCCATTCAAAAATTAAGAGAAATAGGTGTTCCGCTTTTCGACCAACCGGAAAATCTGGTTTCATTTATAATCGCTGACAATAAGGGTTTTTTCCTTTTCCCGCAAAGCAGGATTTTCTTGGAAGAGAGTCATAACGTGAGGAATGCCATTGAAATGGATCCTTTCAGCATGGAACAAATAATTGGGCTATTCTTCCCTCCAAATCTCTTTGAAAAAAAGCAATTCGAAGATAAATTGGCAAATGCCGTTATTTTATCTGCTCAACGGATCCAAAACATTGATGAAATTCTAAAAGACGGAGAAAAGATAAAGGTATCTCTTCTAAAAGACCAAAAATTTGATCCAGTTAAAAAGGCAATAGAATCAAATCCTCCTCTACACCCTGATTTAAAGCGTATTTTGGAGTATTACACAACTAATTATTTATGGATTGACCTTAAGTTTAAAGGTGCGAATATTTCCAATAAAACAATAAATATTCCGCAACATGTTTTACCAATCAATTCCGAAGCTTTACGTAAAAAACTAACTTCCAATTTAAAACTATTTGATAATATTGAAAATGCATCTTGGCATTATAAATTAAAGGATGTTAATGAAGATGTAGCTGAATTGAGGAAAAATTACCTTCATCCCATAAGGGAAAAGAACGGTATGAACATTATTTCAAAGACTGACCTAATTTTATTCAAATCATCATTTGAAGTAATAAAACAAAAAATTGCTGTAGTTATAGTTGAAGTTAAGGATGAAATTACTGAAGAAATCGATGGCACAAAAGAGAAATTCAAAAGGGTCTTAATTGATTATTATGAAAAAAACCCAACCAGAGAAATAGCCAATGCAGATTTAGAAAGCAAGAATAAAAAAATTGAAGAATTTGTAAGGCGCATTATTCGCCCTTTAGATTTTCCCAATGCAGATGAATTATTGGGTAACTTTTCCTTAGTCTATCAAGATTACGAATTGACATCGAAGGACCTTGATAACGAAGTATTGCTGAATGAATTAATTGAAAAGAAAATAATAAGTGCTGAAAATGGAAAGGGATTAAAAAACTCATATAAAGGATATAAAGAAAAGAAAGATTAATAAGCCCATTTTAAATCGACTAAAATGAAAAACAATAATCCTTTTTTTGCCTGGCAAAATTTCGTTGTGAAACATTCCCCTGGAGTAGTCTTACAAAAATTAGAAAGCCTATTACAGGATGATGGAGGTATTTTTAAAGATGATCCTGCATTTATGGAGTTTAGATCGCTTTCACTGCAATTCCGTATTACTCTGCTGATGGAATGGGGTCGATATGCAGAAGCACTAGCATGGCTGTGTTTACAGACTGAATTAAATCCTACAAACCTTGAAGCACAAGCCTTAAAGAATCAATTAAAAAAGGAATTGAGTTTTTCGAAAGAAGGCAATATTGTTAAAATTGGTGACTCAACCGCTAAAGGTAAAGTCTCATTTTTCAATTGGGGTCAGGTAGCCGGAATGCGAACAATTAAAGCAAAGATTGAAAGGGATATTTTGTTGCCACTTAAGAACCGTGAAATGTATGAGAAAAATAATGTTTCTATTCCCAAAGGATTATTGGTCTATGGGCCTCCGGGGTGTGGTAAAACATTTATAGTCAAAAGGATTGCAGCCTTACTTAATTTTAATTTTATTGAGGTTTCACCTTCTTCGGTTGCAAGCACCTTTGTACATGGAACTCAGGAAAAAATAAAAACCTTGTTTGACGAAGCGAAAGAAAAAAGGCCGAGCCTATTGTTCATTGACGAACTTGAGGCCTTTGTTCCTAACCGTAATAACGGAGATATTAGTTTTCACTATCAAGCCGAAGTGAATGAATTTTTAATTCAATTGAATAATGCTCATCAAAATGGAATTTTCGTGGTTGGGGCAACCAATTATCTGAACCTTATTGACGATGCGATTAAACGTCCGGGTCGTTTTGATTTAAAATTGTTTCTTGGACCACCTGACATTGAAGCCAGGATCGAGGCGTTTAAATCACTTCTGAAAAAAAGGGCGCACCACATTACAAATTGGATTTATATTGGTGAAGAAACAGAGAACTTCACATTTGCCGAAATCAATTTTGTTGTTGAACAAACTGCCAGGGAGGTTTCATTAAAAGGAAAAGATTTAATTGACCTTAATGATTTAATGAAAGTTATTGTGGCCAGTCCTCCGGAATTCGATGATACTAAACTGCAATCCTATCGTTTCTTAGGATAAGTACTAAAATCAATTTGAGTTAAGGGATTTAACAAAACTGTTTCACCACGATCTAAGAAGTTTTTTAAATGCCTCTTCAGAATTAACAGTATAATATAACTTATAGATTTTGTCAGTATCGTAAACATCACAATATATGCCTGTTGTATGGATAATCCGGACTAAGCTGCCAACTATCAAGATACACAGCTTTGATAAGAGCTGAAACCTTAAAATAGGCACTGCTACGGCAATTAACTTTACTGTAAGTTGGTCGTAGACTTTCCTATTTAAATCTTACGAGACCTTACCTTTTCCATCATTTCATTCTGAAATACAATGTCATGTAAAAAATCTTCTCTAGATAATCCTTTCTCAAACTCCTTTAAGTAAGGTTCATAATATTTTTTGTGGTCAAGTTGAAAACTATCACTAGTTGTTGAAGCTTCAATATATAAAACATCCCAACTTGGCTGGTTCATAATTTTATTCTCTTTCTCTGTAAATGCATGAAAAAGTAAATCATTTAAAGCTTTTGGGCTAATAAGGTCATCCATATCAGAACCCGTTGGATATAAATAATCAACATATCCAATATGTGTACCATGTTTATCATCATAGTAGACAGCTCTTAATCTTAAGTGATGACTATTCCAGCCATCATCAATATCTTTATACAGTGGTACTTTTTCTATCAGAGATACAATAGTTTCAACACTTTCTAAATATGGATATGTATTTGAATGTCTACAGCTTAAATAAAAAAAGTAATCCTTATAATTTGCGGCCCAAAAGGCAGGAGAAAAAGCATTATAAATTTTCCATTTATAATTTTTTGAACTACATGGAAAAAAAGTGTGAATCAGATTAAATGTATTGGGTTGCAAAAGCATTTTTTCTATTTCTATAGAATCCCAGAATCTAGTAATAATTCCTTGATTTTGCTCAATTTCTTCAAGCCTCGTAACTAGACTTGATGTTGGCTGTGTGGAACAAACCAATATATACCCTTCAGCTCCAACCGCCTTACAATCTTCTGTAATATTACCAGCTTGTTCTCGTCCCAATGATTTTCCTGAATTTGCAGTGTGTTTACAACTAATCAACCATTTTCGTTTATAATAAGAAAGCTTACCTTTCAACTTCTCCGTCACAACCAAATCTCTTCCACCATCCTGGCCAACTCCAGTCCAATGTGTTTCAAAACCATCAAGGATAAGCAATTCTCTAATCAGTTGTTCGAATTTAACTCCATCTAAAGGTAATTCAGTAAAGTCAATCATTTTTTACAATATTTTTTCTATTTCTGCAACGTTCTATATAGTTTAAGCCCCGTTGTTGGCAGTATGATCAGTAAGGGACTGCGGTTGAATTTTCATAAAGGTATAATAAACGTTTAAATGGACAACAGCCTTTCGTATACCTCTAAATCCATTATTGGCAATTCTGTGTTCTGCCCACAATTTATTTTAGTATGAAATATCCCCGCCGCCGCCTATGTTAGCTATTGTTTTTGCTTCTACGGTTTCTGGTTTCTTAGTTGTTTCGTTAATTTCTGTGGTGGGTATTTTGACTGTAAATGTTTTTACTCTAGCATTTTCGTTGTAAAAGTATATTCCGTTATCAAGAAGTATTTTAAAATACTTGTTTTTGTCAATCGGATTGTCACTGGGTACTAACCAACCCTTTTTTATCGATTCATAAGTAAAAAGCCAATTTTCATTCATTAAAGAATCCTCTGTTAATTCTGCGATTAGATTATCAGTTGAGACTGATGCATTAATTAAATTCCTGCTTTTTAAATCCATTGCAATTAATATTGATAAATAATCGTTAGAAGCAAAAATTCGCTCAGCCATATTGTTCTTTATTTTAATACCAAACTCAACGCATAGCCATAAAGCCCAAGCGACTTCATAGTTATGTCCTTTGGGTAAATGAATGTTAATTAGTTTTTCGACTATGCTTTTAATTTTTTGCTTCGATATTCTATGAATATTAGAAGCCAATATTTCAGTTACATCTGGAAGAGTTCTTGGTTCTGTTATACCAATTTTAAGTATTAAGGATTCATAAGTATCCCAATTTCCCTCAAATAATGGTAAAAATTTTAAAACCTGAATAGAGAAAAGTAAAACTGAATCATTTGGATTTTCGTCTGAGTGAATAAGAGATAGACTTACAAATCTTTCTATGTCTGTTAGTTGAGAGTTTTCTCTTTTTCTAAAAGTAAATGACCCGATTTCAATTGACCACTTACTATCAAAAGCAAAAGGAGTTTTGGATATTTTGGTTTTTTCTTCGTTTATGTCAAGTTGAAATTCTGTTAAAAGAGACTGAATGAATTTAAATGCTTTTTCAGCATCTGCATAGCTATCACAATACAAATAATAGTCATCTATGAATCTGAATGATTTTACATTTTTTAATTTATTTTGAATTTCTACATCCATTAAACAAGTCATAATTTCTGCTATAACTAAAGAAGTGTCAGGCCCTATAGGTATTCCAACTGTTTGTCCTGAATTAAGATTTCGTAAATCTTTATCTAATGCATTTCCAAGCATTGTCATATCAGTTCTGTTTGCTTTAGCTGTCGGTTTTGAATGAACTAACCAAGGAATTGAATGTGTATAAATTGTTCCATAAAATCTTGAGACATCTGTTTTTACTTCATACAAATTGTCAAAGGATTGATTCAACCTTCTTCTCTTGAATGCACTAAAATCTTGTTTTGGAATTAACGCTCTTTTGCTTTTGGGGTCAACAACTGGAGAACTTGAAGATATTGTAGATTTTGAAAAAATATCCTCAATCTCTGTCCACCTATTGGCAATTGTAGCACATAATTTAGCATGATGTAGCGGATTTGGAATATTAATAATACGTCTCGATAGTTTTACTTTTGGTATCGAAAACACAACCCATTTAGATTCAGCGTATTTTAATTTATCGGGTTTTCCAAAACTGCTTGATTTGCTATTCCATTCGCTCTTAATTATATCTAACTTATCAGAAAATGAAATGCTTTCAAATGGAGGCGGAAGTTCTTTGGGAATATATCCGGATTTCAGTAGTTCTTTTTCGGTCATTTATATGTGTTTTTAAAATTGTGAGCCACTAGTTTATTTGGTAACCGCGCAATACATTCCAAAATCAGCGGATAGTTATGGTATTAATCGTTTTTAAATGACCTGCAATGTAGCTAATATATTTTTACAGTTTAACAAATGGAAATGATATTTTCGCTGACTCATACATATGTATTCCAATGGCCTTCCTTATGTTGTACATTTAAGTAATGTGGCAATGGAAATAATGATTGCTTCATTCAATACCGACAACTTCAATTTGGGATTGGCCATTCTGGTTGCACTGCTACATTATACACGTGAAGATACATTGACAGAATATGCAGAATTGGAAAGTAAATTTGGAATTGAAGTTGCCACTGCCGTTTCTGCTATGACAAAAAACAACGATCTACCCAAAGAGCAATCAATGTTAGACAGCCTGGCAAGAATAAAAGAATTGCCATCTGAGGTGCGGGTGGTAAAACTGGCTGATAGGATTGCAAATCTTCAACCTCCTCCTGCCTATTGGGTTAATGGAAGGAAAATTGCCTATCGAGAGGAAGCAAGGTTAATATTAAACGAACTTAAAGAGGGCAATGAATTCCTGGCAAGTCGGTTAGAGACGAAGATCGAAGAATATCAAATCTTTATTGGCAATTGAAATGAAGTATGATTGTGACTAGGTAAGACTACGTCCAATTCCATTATGTCTATTCCAACCCAAACTCTTGTTTCTCAGCTTTTGAAAACAGCTTAGATTCAGCCATTATTGAACGAATATAATCAAAATCACTAATTTCGATCATGCCTTGTAGAATACCATTTCTTGCAATCAAAATTTTAATCATTAGATCCAGATCTCTTTTAATAATAACTGAGGCATTAATCTTCGAGTCGTAATTAAGAAAATTATATTTTGATGCCGTAAGCGTGTATTGGAGCTTTCGTTGTTCGGGTGATCTAATGACATTTGAATTAACTTCACTATTAATAAAAAGCGTACCCACACTAACCCTACAGGCGTCAATCCCAAGAATCACAATGAATTTTTCTTTTTGGGCTACATGATCGCGAATAAAAAATACAGCACCTGGCTGTATTTGCGATGAGTATAAACTCGTTAATTCCTCCAGAGAAAGAGATTCTACAAGAGTACTCATAAACTCAATATTGCCTCAGCTTGGAGATTCATTTCGATAATCTCCAATATTTCTTCGGATGCAGAAACTTCTTTGGCTATTTCTAGAAATGGGATTTGTTGATTTTCTGAAACACTTCCCCAGGCAGTACCATGAGATTTATCTTTTAGTTGCCTGAATGAAAGTCCTGAATTCTCTTTAATCGACTCAATTAAACATCCCAAATCAGAGTATGATAATTGATCGATATCTGGTTTCTCAAGAGGAGTTAAATATATGCCGCCAACTTCAATTTTCCCTTTAAGGCCATTATGCCCTTCAAGGTGATGTTCTTTGCCAACACATTTAATCGAGTCATAAATATGTGAGGGAACAGGGCCTGCTTCCATCGCACAATAAGTATCCGAAGTAATTGTTCTTCCGTATCTAGCAAGGTGCTTTTGGTCAGCAAAAAAAAGAATTTTTGCAAGTTTGTGTCTGTCCACCCTGGAAAGTTCGTTCACCACTAGCAATACAGCAGCAACTGCTTTTCGCTCATAATAAGTGAATTTATCCATGACTTTCGTGTTTCTTCTTGGTTAAACTTTTCAATGCAAATGTATATAAAAATAAATTATTAAATGGCCTACCTAATGGATTGCAATTATATTACATATTATCAAGCATTATTGTTTTCATCTTCAATTGCGATATCTTCATATTTAGCCCAATACAAAAGTAACTCAGAATCAGCTAACCTGAATATTTGATTCCTGTAATTGCCTTCCATCAAAACAATCACGATCTTTTCGAAGTAATACAATAGATCTCCTTTTGTGTATTGGCTGAAAATCGCAAAACCGAAATAGCATATTCATGGTTGATGCACAAAATTATCTTAGCATGATGGTTGTATTCTGGAAAGAGTATGGACATCATCGGATTGTGGTATTTAAGACTCGCGAGCTTACTCACAGAACTTTATATGAATTATCAATGCAAACACACATTTGTTCCTATGTGTATATGTGCATAGTTGTTTAAGGAGGTTTAGACTATTTCATTGCTCCTGTGAAATGTGAAATATATCGAGGGGAATAGGATACTCTCATTTTTGGCGTTGAAACAGCGATTGAAACAAAAGAAACAGAAGTGATACGGGAATGGCACAAAAGTGATACGGGACCGATACGGGCGAAAGGGAGGGCATCAAGTCAACGAACACTACTTTATGCTGGTTGAATACACCGACGCAAAAGTGAAAGTTTGAGAGGGTAATCCTTCCTAAGCAACAGAACCGTTTTGATGAAAGTTGAGACGGTTTTATTTTGAGTAATTCAATCACAACAAACGGCAAAATGTGAAATTTACGCGTTTTCAATGTCAAATACCGCACCTCTGACCGCACCTATTCAAATAAAAAACTGTATTTAGTTGATTATTAGACGTTGTTTGAGATTCGCCATCGACCTCATTAAAAGACCTTTCTGAATCAGAAAGGTCTTTTTGCAAAAAAGGGGCTGGTGTCTCCACACCAGCCCCAAAACTCATCAAAAAACTAAAACTTAAAATCAAAACAAACAACA
>Ga0209123_1001524_pt1 | contig 22587 bp, 17 predicted proteins | sample BarGraIncu00431A_FD_184500 | JGI IMG/M metagenome (GOLD analysis project Ga0209123, IMG submission 184500) | Arctic peat soil microbial communities from Barrow, Alaska, USA - Barrow Graham LP Incubations 004-31A (SPAdes) (version 2) | ecosystem: Environmental > Terrestrial > Soil > Wetlands >...
CCCCCGGCCCTCCCCCGCCAGGGGGGAGGGAGATTTGAACCAGACGTAATCGTTAACTTAATGGCAGTGCCCTGGCGGGTCCCCCCCTCCGACAAGAGAGCTACGCAACCCTACCTCATTTGCGGCACGCCATGGATTATTTACGGTAGGCCCGGAAACAAGGGCGTATCGTCTCTCCGTATAAAGCCTTTAAATTTGGCTACTTAGCCTTTTAAAGGCGGTTGGCATGGAGAGTGCTAAGTAAAGGGCAAGAGTTTAAAAATAACCGTTTAGGAGTTTCCCAAATGAAAAAGATCATGTCCTCCATCGTTGCTGCTCTCGTTGCCGTTGCTTTCGCTGGTGTTGTTTTCGCTGCAGACGCTACCCCGGCAGCACCCGCAGAAGCACCTGCTGCAACTGCTGAAAAAGCTCCGGTAAAGAAAGCAAAGAAAGCAAAAAAAGCCAAGAAAGCAAAGAAAGCAGTCAAGAAAGAAGCTGCACCGGCAGCACCTGCTGAAGCTGCACCGGCTGCCAAGTAATTAGCCAGAAGCCATGACAAAAAGCCGCACCCATGAGTCAATGTGGGTGCGGCTTTTTGTTACCGGAGCTACGTCCAGGGCTAGTGAAGGAATGGACTCGATCAAGAGTCACCTTTTTTCCCTTTTGCGTCCTTATTTTCTCCCAATTTACCGGATAAAGAGTTAGCTACTTCATTTGCACCGAATAACCCGCTCCCCCGACCGGAGGTCCGACCATGAAAAGACAGCTGATGACCATTGCCTTGATTTTCGCAGGCGTTATTGCAGCCGTGTGCCTTGCCGGCATAGTCTCCGCCTAATACCTCCCCGCCTTCCGCTTTCCCCGACCTGTCGGCGCTCAGCCAGACAAAAGCATGCAGTGGCACGCGCACCGAAGCACTCTCAATAAACCAGGCAACTTAATATTTCCTATGTGCTTCTTCTCCGCCCACCTCGCTCTCAACGCCGCTTTATAAGCGGGTAACTTTGCCGAATCCCTGGCGCTTCGACTCCACTCAGCGAACGGCCGGGGACTGGTTGTCCCGGTTGCACACCGATGAGCAGGTGATCGGGCTGGAACTTTCCAGACCCGGGACGCAGTGCACGCTCAGTGGCTCCCGGCATGGTGGAAATAGGTGGTGGTGTCCGATTCGTGGACGATATTGGCCCGATGCAGGATCTCGTGGTTGGCAACTATCTCGGCCGGAGTGCCGTCCGCCGCGATGGTGTGATCCTCGGCGAGGACCAGCACCCGCGAGGAGATCTTGGCGACCAGCGAGAGCTCGTGGGTCGCGGTGATGATGGTCTTCCCCGCGTGTCTTAGCTCGCAAATCAGGTTTATGAACCAGTGACGGGTGCGCAGGTCGAGGGCGTTGGTCGGTTCGTCCAGCAGCAGCACTTGGGGATTCAGAGACAAGACCGAAGCTATGGCGACCTTCTTTTTTTCCCCACCGGAAAGCTGACCCGGAGTGCGTTCTTTGAGCGAGGAGATACCAAGCATTTCGATGACATCGTCCACCCGCTCGATCACCTCGCCGGGGGGAAGCCCAAGCTGCAGCGGTCCGAATGCCACCTCGTCATAGACCGTCGGGCAGAAAAGCTGAATGTCCGGGTTCTGGAACACAAAACCGACCCGGCTTCTAAAAAAGCGCCGAAACTCCTCGGTTTCCAGCCTCTCTTCGGTCAACTGCTCGCCAAAAGCAGTGATGTTCCCCGAGCTTGGGAATATCAAACCGTCCAAAAGCTGCAGTAGGGTCGACTTCCCCGAACCGTTCGCCCCGAGGAGGGTCAGGGACTCCCCCGGGTAGATGGAAAGGCTGAAACGGTCCAGTGCCGGGATGCTGGCATGATAGCGGTAACTTACTTCCGACAGTTCATAAAGGGGATCACTCACAAACCTTCCTTTTGCTGATTAAGCGTGGTCGATAAAAAGCACCAGGGCGCAAAAAACTGCGACGGAGAGCCCCCAGGCATAATCGCAGTTACGCGTCTTGAAGCTCGCCAGGGTACGAATCTCGCCGGAGAAGCCACGCGAGAGCATGGCCTTGTGCACCTCCTGGCTCAAAAGGTAGGTCTTCTGGAAAAGGTATCCTATTCTGGAAGCGACCCAGCGCTGCTCCTCGCCGGTGGAGCCGTAACGGATCGTCCGGCTCTTTCTTGCAACGTGGATCTCTTGCACAGCCGTCACCAAAAGTGCGATGTAGCGGTAGGCCATGGCGAGAATGAGGATGAAAGTTGCGGGAACCCGCAGCGCCTCCAGGGCCCGCAACAGGCTGTTCCACCGGGTAGTCAGGGTGAGCAGCACCGCGAGCGAAACCGAGGCCGCCACCCGGCCGAGGAAGGTGCTCGCGGTAAGCACCCCCTGGCGGGTGATGGCGATCGTTTCTGGTAGGTGGTAGGGACCGAAATCGTAGCTTCGGGAAAGGGTGCCCAGCGTCCAGAGCGGCTCCCCGGGAGTGACCAGGTTAAAGAGGGCCGGAACCACGATGACGGCGGAGAAAAGAGGCACGAACAGCCAGACCCGCTTCAGGAAGAAGCCAAGCGGTATGCAGGAAGCGCTGGCCAAAACGAGGGTGCAGCCGTACACCCCCCAGATGGTCCCGGGAGACCTCATGACGCTGACGCTCACGATGATGGCCAGGACGCTGATGAGCTTTACCCGGGGATCCAGGGCCTGCAAAAGGCCGCCACTACCGGCAAAGGCCTCGGTAAGGATCGCCTCTTGGAAAAACCGGGCCGTGGAGTCGATGGTACGTTCCACAAAGCTCTTTTTGCCGACAGTGTGGACCTTGCCTTGGCGGCCGGCCGGCAGCGCGCACCCGGTGGAACGTTCCGAACCACCCGGCAGGCTCTTTCCAGCCGAGTCGGGACCGCATGCCGGTGCATTCTCCTTGCTAAGCCAGTCAGGAATCATCAGTCAGTCCTTCAGCCCGATTTTTCCGAGCAGCAGCATCAGGGCGGCGATGACCGTGATTCCGATCAGAGCCGAGCCGAGGTAAGCGAGGCTCTGCGCGCTAAGGCCCAGGATATTCCACCCCTTGAAGGCATAATCGGGCATCGGTGCCTGCCAGGTTTCGGCGAGCTTCTTCATCCCTTGGGGGAGGTAGCCGAGCCTTTGCTCCAGCTCCGCGGGGCTCCATTCTCCCCAGGCGGAACCGGCCTTCAACCGAGCGGGGAGGATGATCCCGACCGGGGAAGCAAGCGCGAGGACGGCTAGACCCAACCACATCTTTTGCACCGTTGACAGGCTTTTTTTCATTGGGCGCCCCCGTAGATGGTAAGAAGCTCACGGTCAGCCTTTTGGAGGTATCTGATGACCAGGGCGGTTACCAGGGCCTCGATCAGTCCGAAAAGAAGCAGGTGCTCCAGGGCCATGGCCGGGAGCGATACGACAAGCGAATAGGGAGCGTACAGCGGGCGGCCATCGGGAGCGGAAGCTATCAGCGGCTGGATGCCGAATTCGATCCCGGCGAGGAGGGCGGCGGCGTTGATTCCGAGGTAACCGGCAATGGCGCCCGCTACCCAGCGGCGCGGCGCTGTGATCTCGGAGCCCCCGGCAATCAGTTTGTAGCTGTAATATCCGACAAAGGGTATCACCACGGCCATGTTGAAACAGTTGGCGCCCAGGGCGGTGATCCCGCCGTCGCCGAAGAGAAGCGCCTGCACGATGAGGGCGACCGAGACGGCGATGCTTGCCGCCCAGGGTCCGAGCAAAATAGCGACAATGACGCCTCCCACGGCGTGCCCCGTGGTGCCACCGGGGATGGGTATGTTGAACATCATAATGACGAACGAGAAGGCAGCTCCCAGAGCCATCAGGGGGGCGTGCCGGGAGCGCAGGCTCTTCTTAACCTTCTTGGAGGCAAGCGCGAGGTAGGGGATGATAAAGGCGTAAAACGGCAGATAGGTTTGGGGGGAAAGGTAGCCGTCTGGAATGTGCATGCTTCTCCTCCTGGGTACTACTCGAAAGGCTCCCGGCCGCTCGCCCTGCAGCGGTAGCACGATTATCCATTTCGTGTTACTGATGTAATACCCCTGGAGGCACCCCAAGTCAAGGGGGATTTTAATTTACCGGTGTATACGAAATGAAGAAATCGGCCTCCCCCGCGCTAAAGGGCCGGGGGACCGTGGCAAACAAAAAGGGGAAGCCTGGCGGCTTCCCCCTTGTGTCACGCCGGAAAGAAACGGCGCCTGGTTCGCGCCGTTTCGCCCGTTTAGTAATCAATGCTCCAGCTTGATCTTGGTCGCCACCAAAATGCCGTTGAGGAGTGTCCCCTCCACTTCAACCCGGGCATTGTTGCCGATGCCGGCAAGAGAAAGGCTTCCGGTAGTAACCGCCTGCCCGCTCACCTTGAAGCTGTTACTGCCAGCACTGAAACCTGAAACCAATCCTTCTACTGCCAGATCGTGGTTTTCATCCCCTGCCGCGTCCCCACTTTCGTTCTCAATTTTTGTCGCTGACAGTGTCGGGCTGGTACCACTTGCATAGCCGGCACCAGTCCCCTTGACCTCTACAAACAGGCCGTTGGCGATGGTTCCCGACAGGTCATTGAGTGCCGCCGAAGCGTAGTTTATGGTTAAGGCGTTGATGGTGAAGGTCTTGGCCGTGGTATCGAGGTTGGCGATGGCGCCTTTTATCTCGATGGCGGTCCCCGCGGCCAGGGTTCCCTTGAATTCCAGATAGGTCGCGTGAATCGCGCCGTTGGCGTCCGGGAGCCCGCTTACTTCGAGGACTGAGCCGGCACTGAGTTGCGACAGCGAGGTGAACCCCTGGAACACGGTCTTTCCGGCCGCCACGCTGGCAGAGCTGGTATCCACCAGCACTGTCTGCCCGAGAATCTGCAGAGAGCTACTTCCAGCGGCAGGCGCCACGTCGACCGGCCCACTGAGATTATCCTTGTACTCTACCTCGGTGGCGTCACCGTGCAGGTCGTCGCTTTTGCCTCCCCTGACGGTAACGATCCGCCCCACCCGCAGGTCCGAACCGCTTCCACTGCTCTTGTTCGAGGTGATTTTGGAGCTGGAAATGGAGAATTCCACACCGTTAACAAAGATGCTCCCCAGCGCGGTGATAACCCCTTTGCTCACCCCGCTGGTGGCAGCCGGCGTGCTCGGGCTGGCTGAGCCGCCGCCACCGCCACAACCCGCGAGCACCGCTGCCAGCGAGAAACCAAGCAGTAATCCGGTATAACGTTTGAAGTTGTGCGCAGGAAACTCGATTCCGTTCTTCGCATGCTGAAATATCATGGCCAATTCCTCCTTGTCAGTCCTTCTAGTTAGGCCGGAGCCAAATCACCCGGGCTGCGTTTTTTATCGCGATCGATTCGGGGGCCGATCCGGATCGGTTGCCGCAAGCTAGCTGCAGCTCCTGGGCCGGCCTTGCCGGTCAATTAGGAAAAAAAACCGCGTTGAAGCATTATTAGCAACAGGGGTGCCAAAGGGAGTAAAAAAAAATTTACCGTAAAATAGGGTGTTTAGCTAATCAGGAAGGAGGCAGGAAACGATACACCGGTGCCAAAAAATGAGCCTGTTACAATAATTTGGCTGAAGCTACCTGGGAATTCCAGGGCACTTGGGTAGCGGGAGGATTTCGCCCGGCACCGTCCGATGCGCCCAAGAAGCCAGTTAAAAGCCAAAGGCACTGCTAGTTTCGGGTGCGCAGGTAATTAACCAGGCTCCAACGCTCAACGACAGAAAGCTTTTCCCGAAAGGGAGGCATACGACCGAAACCGAGGGTCAGGGCCTGGAAGATCTCCGGGTCGCTCAGCCCCTGCACCATGGCGCGGTCAAGGCCGGGGGGCGGCGGCACGAGTTTCTGCCCGACCGGTCCGGGCTTGGCCGAGGTAGCTCTGTGGCACATGGCGCAGTTGATGGAGAAGAGCGCTTTTCCCAGCGCGAGATTTGCCGCGCTTGACGGCACGGGGTTGAGCTTGCCGGCTTCGGCTGCTTCCCGTCCCGAGACCGGCACGCTTCCCGCCGGCGCGCGCAGGGCCGGCGCCCGGTACGCCCGGTAGGAGGGCTGGTTGTCCATCCAAAGTGCTGCCGTCAGCAGCGGGGACGCGACCAGGAGGAGCCAAATCCATTTTGAGGTGCCTTTCATCTGGGGTTACTCCCTTAAGGTCCGCAAAGCGCCGGCCTGCCTCATGACCTCTTCCGCCCGGGCCCTTTGCTCGGGGACGGGAAGAGCGGCAATGGCGCCGATGCATTTTTCCATCGCCTCCTTCCCCGGCCCGCAGGCGACCACATCCCCCGGCCCGTGAAAAGTGAGGCTGATGCCGATGAATCCTTCAGCAATCGCCGGGTCGTAAAGACGAGGCTTCCAGGCGGGTAGCCTCATTTCCAGAAACATCCCCACCATGGTGCCAATGATGGCAAAGAGCATGGTGACCTCGAAGGTGACGATGGACGCCGGGAACAGGGCGACGATCGGCTTGTCGCCGGTCTGCACCGGATAGAGCCAGGCAGTGCCGGCCGCCAGGCCAAAGCCGGCGAGGGCTCCCGCCGCCGCGCAGGCGAGGGTGATCCAGCGCAAAAAAGAGCGCCCTTCCACCTCAACCAGCACTCCTTCGGGGTAGGCGACCGAGGTGAGCGAGGTGATCTGCGACGGGACGAACCCCGCCCGGAGGAGCCCCGTCACCGCCTCTCCCGCGCTCTCGACATCGGGGAAAATTCCTAAGGTCTCCATGGGCTAGTCCTCCACGGTCAGCGAGGGGAGTTCGGCCCGACCTAGCTGAACCTTCCCCTGGCGCGCCTCCAGCTCCCGCACGTCGGTTACCGCGACGATCGGGAAAAACTTGGCAAAGAGGGTATAGAGCAGGGCGAAGAGGGCCAGTGCCATGACGTTCACCGAGATCTCCACCCAGGAGGGGGAGTAGCTCCCCCAGGCAAAAGGCATGTTCTTGTGGGAGAGTGACGGCACGATGATCAGAAACCGCTCGATGAACATGGCAACGTTGATGAGAAGTGTCACCGCCAAAAGGACCGGGATGGAGCGGCGCATGCGCCGGAAACAGAGAAGCGTGATCGGCAAAAGCGAGTTGCCGAGCAACATGACCGCCAAAGGCCAGCTGTAGCGCTCCGACATGAAGCTGAAGACCTCCCACTCGATCGGTTCATGGGCGTACCAGGTGGTCTGGACCTCGACGAAATAGGCGTAGGACCAAAGGAGCGAGATCACCAAAAGGAGCTTTCCCATGTTGTCGAAGTGCCGGCGGGTCAGGTACTCCTCCAGCCGGAAGGCCCGGCGGATGATGATCATCAGGGTGATGACCGCGGCCACCCCGGAAAAGATCGCCCCGATGACGAAATAGGGGGGAAAGATCGTGCTGTGCCAGCCGGGAACGACGGTCACCGCGAAATCCCAGGCTACGATGGAGTGCACCGAGACCGCGACCGGGATGATCAGGGCCGCCATCAGGGTCGATGCTCTGTGGTACACCGCCCACTCCTTAGCGCTCCCGCGCCACCCCAGGGCCAGGAGGGCGTAGACCTTCCTGCGCCACCCCTGCGAGCGGTCCCGGACCAGCGCCAGGTCAGGGAGCATCCCGAGATAGAGGAACAGGCTGCTGCCGATGATGTAGCCGGTGATGGCCGTCATGTCCCACAGAAGCGGCGAGCGGAAGTTGGGCCAGAGCCCGCGCTGGTTGGGGTACGGCATCATGTAATAGAAGATCCAGTTGCGCCCCAGGTGGATGAGCGGGAAGAGGCCGGCCACCATGATGCAAAAGACGGTCATCGCCTCGGCCGCTCGCAGGATCGGCCGGCGCCAGTTGGCCTTGGAGAGCCTGAGGATGGAAGAGACCATGGTGCCGGAATGGGAAAGGCCGACCCAAAAGACGAAGCCGGTGATGTAGAAACCCCACATGACCGGACGGTTCTTGCCGGTCACGTACATGCCGTGGCTCACCTGCCAGCCGAAGGCGATCAGCCCCCAGCCCACCAGGGCCGACAGAAAGATCACCAGGGCATACCAGCGCAGGGTCGGGGGACGCAGCGAGGAGAGCAGCTCGTCGTTGACCGTTTGCGCGCTCTTTCTGGCCGGGAGTGGGGATACCGGCGGCTTGGTCGGCAGTTCAGACATGTTCGCGCCCTCCCCCTTTGAGGTAGAAGATCGAAGGGTGCGTTCCCAGGTGCTCCAGGAGCTGGAAGCGCCGGTGACTGCGTGAAAGCCTGGCGACGCGGCTCAGCGGATCGGCCAGGTTTCCGAAGACAAGAGCGTCGGCAGGGCAGGTCTGGGCGCAGGCCGGCTGCACCTCGCCGTCGGCCACCAGCCGCCCTTCCCCCTTAGCGGCCTCCTTGGCGCGGCGGATGCGCTGGATGCAGAAGGAGCACTTTTCCATCACCCCGCGGCTGCGCACCGTCAATTCCGGGTTCAGCTGGTTATCCAGCGGTTTGGGCCAGTCGTGGGGGTAGAAGTTGAAGACCCGCACCGCGTAGGGGCAGTTGTTGCCGCAGTAGCGGGTGCCAACGCAGCGGTTGTAGACCTGACCGTTTAACCCGTCCGGGTTGTGATAGCTCGCGTAGACCGGGCAGACTGGCTCGCAGGGGGCGTCCTGGCAGTGCTGGCAGAGCACTGGCAAAAAACGCACCCGCACCTCCGGGTACTCCCCGACAAAGTAGCGCTCGATGCGCAGCCAGTGCATGTTGCGCCCCTCAGATATTTCCTTCTTGTCGCAGAGGCCGACGTTATTTTCCGCCTGGCAGGCAACCACGCAGGCGCCGCATCCGGTGCAGCGGTCCAGGTCGATTGCCATCCCCCAGCGGTAGGGGCTCGTCATTTTTTCCATGGGCTGTTTCCCCTCAAATTCCGATCAGATCGCTGCGGTAGCTCCCTTGCGGGTGGCCGGCCGTCACCAGCCCTCCATGTGCCGAGACCCGGGCCAGCCGCACCCGGGTGGCATTCCAGCAGGGCGCCGCCCCGCCCACGTCGGGACTCAGTACCAAAAGCAGCAGGGGGTTAACTCCCCTCCCTCTGGCGTAGCGCCCCCCGCCCCCCTGACCCTGCCCCAGGGGGATCGCCACCGTATCCGGCCGGATACCGGGGTAGATGAACGCCGGCAGGCGCAGCGAGCCCTGCGGGGAGCTCACCTCGACCAGGTCGCCGAAAGCGATGCCGAGCCCGGCCGCCGTTTTGGGGTTGATCTCGACCCAGGAGTCCCAAACGGCGGTCGTCACCGGATCAGGAAGCTGCTGCAACCATGGGAGCTGGGCACCCCGGCCGTCGCCAAAAGCGGTTGCTGAGTAGACCTGCAGGTGCAGCGGAAAGGAACGCTCATCCCCGGCGTACCGGGGCTCGCTCGGGTCGGGCAGCGGAGCACCCGAGGCCCAGTGGAACCCCTGCCCCTGCTGTCCTTGCTGTCCTTGCTGTCCTTGCTGTCCTTGCTGTCCTTGCTGCCCCTGCTGTCCTTGCTGTCCTTGCTGTCCTTGCTGTCCTTGCTGTCCTTGCTGTCCTTGCTGTCCTTGACCTTGACCTTGACCTAAACCTAAACCTAGACCTCGCCCGCCTCTCTGCAGCAGGCCCTCCCAGAGGGTCTCGGAATCGGCCTCTTTCCCAGCGTTTCCCCGCAGCGTTTCTTTTTTGAGCATCTCCAGGAAAGAGGGATAGGGTAAGGCCGCCGCGAGGGTTCCTCCCAGTTCGCCCGCCAGGGCCAGCAGAACATCGGGAAACTGCCGGGTGTCGAGCATCGGAGTCACCACCGGTTGCATCAGCCCGACCACCGCCTGCCTGGTGCCGGCCAGCGGGGGGAGGTCCCCCCAGCTCTCCAGGGCCGCGTGATCGGGGAGGATCAGGTCCGCCTGCAGGGCGCTGTCGTCCAGCAGGCTCGAGAAGCTGACGAGGTAGGGAACCCGGGCCAGCGCCGCCTGAAACCCGGTCGCCGGCGGGATGCCGTGCACCGGGTTTCCCTGAATCAGCGCCAGCGCTATCCGGTCCTGGCGCATGTCACCCACCAGGCTCAGCAGTTCGGCAAAGGAATTTTCCGGTCCCTGCGGGGAGCCTAAGTCCGGATAGACCCCGCCCGGGCGGTTCAGGTTCCCCGCCACCAGGTTCAGTAGCCCGATGGCGCGCACCGACTCCGGGCCGTTACTCTGGAAGGCGACCCCTTCCCCCGCCATGGCGAGGGCCGGACGCGTCGTGGCGAACTCCCGGGCCACCTCCGCTATGACCTGCTCCGAAAGGCCAGTCAGCCGGGAGACCCGGGGAAGGTCGTACCCGGCGAGCCCCGCCAGCAGTTTATCCGCGGCAAGCCCCTGGGCCGCCAGATCCTTCCCGTCGTAGAGGGACTCGGCCAGGATCAGCCGGCAAAGGCCGAGCGCCAGCGCCCCCTCGCTTCCCTGCCGGGCCGGCATCCAGCGGTCAGCCGAGGCTCCGGTTAAGGAGAGTCTGGAGCCGACGTAGCTAAAATGGCCACGCACCGTGTCGCGCCCCTGGCGCATGCGACCGAAGGCGCCCCCGTAATGGACGGGCGAGAGGTGGCTTTCCACGAATTCGGCGCCAAAGCTGAGCAGGTAGCGAGTTTCCGCCAGATCGTACCAGGGCAGGCTTCCCACGCCAAAGCTCACCCGGTTCGCGGCGCGCAGCCAGTCGGGGGCCAAAAGCTCATAGGAGAGGTGATGAGGCGAGCCGAAGGAGTGCATGAATCCAGAGGCAAGCGTGGCGAGCGTCCCGCGCAACTGCGGGGTCAGCAGGGCGAGACGGTCTGTTTTCCCTTCCCTTTGCAGGGATTTCAACTGGCCGGATAACAGGCTCAGCCCCTCGGCCCAGGAAATTTTAGCGAACTGCCCCGAACCGCGGGGGCCGCTTCGCTTCAGCGGTTGCGCCACCCGGTCCGGATGGTAGAGCTCCTGGAGGGCGGCCTGTCCCCGGGCGCAGAGCTTTCCCCGGTTGACCGGGTGCTCGGGGTTCCCCTCGATTTTCCTGGCGCGCCCCTCGGACACCCGGACCAGGATGCCGCACCCCGCCGGGCAGGAGCGGCAGGAGCTGGCGTAATAGTTGGCCAGACCCGGCGTGACCCCCTCGTCAGGCGGGACCAGGTAGGGGATCAGCTTCTCGTTTGCCGACTGGCACCCCGACACCAGGGCGCCGGCAGCTGACAGTGCGGAAAATTGCAAAAAAGTTCTGCGCTCCATGCGGAATCCCTCAGATATGGCAGGTCCAGCAATCGATACTCGCCTTGTGCTGCCGGTGACAGTTGAGGCACCACCCCATCTTGAGGGGAGCGCTCCGGGTGATCCGCTGCATGGCGGCGACCTCGCCGTGGCAAAGGGCGCAGCCGAGCCGGGCGCGAAGGTGCATCATGTGGGGGAAATAGACGTGATCCGGCAGCCAGTAGACCCTAACCCAGGGGATGGGCTCCTGGCGCTCCCAATAACCCATCAGCTTCTTTATTTCCGGCGCTTCCGGGGAAATGAATTGGTGGCAGGCCCGGCAGTCCGCCAGCGCCGGGACCCCGGCGACCGGCGCGGAAGCTGCGTAGCGATGGCAGTAAAGACAAGGGATAGCGCTACTGCCGGCGTGCAGCTTGTGGCTGAAGGCGAGCGGCTGGAACGGGGAGCGCTCCCGAAGGTCGAGAGGAAGGAGATACATGACCAGCGCGCCGGCGGCTGCGGCAAGCGCCACCAGGACCAGCCCCGAAATGATCCAGGAAATTTTCACGCGGCTCACCAGAGAGGAAACGGGTAAAGAGTGCACAGAAAGGAAGATTATTTAATTACACGATATTAACAGACTACTGCCAGCTGTCAACAGCATCCCGGAAAGAGACGCGTTCTGGCAGGCGCCACCCCAAATCATAGGATGTATCAGCCCGACTGCCGCATAAGCATTACGCCTCATCCAGCACAGCATGGGGAAACGATGGATGCTTACCGAAACTCCACCCCCCAATCCAGTTGAGATGTTTAGCAGCTCAGAGCTGCCACCTCGGTTTATTTCTCCTGCCCAATCCTTTCCCGTACAGTTCTGTCAACATCCGCACCATTGATACATCAAGTTTTCCCTGAAGCTGCCGATAAATCTTATGCACTGGATTATCATTGGACCAACAGGGGGCTTTAACATGAAATTTTTTTATTCACTCTCTATCAGCAATAAACTCCTGGTGATCATTCTGCCCCTCCTTCTGCTCAGCTTTGTGCTGCTCGGGCAAATTACCACGCAAAAGGTCAAGGCCAGCGTCGAAGAAGAAACGATCCGCCAGCTAAACGGCACCGTCACCTCCCTTTCCGACATGGTCGCCATCGCCAACAAATCCATAACCCGGGACGCCGACGCAAAAATGAACAATTTGCGGCAGCTGTACCACGGGAGTTTCACCCTGGAGCCGGGCAAAACGATGCAAGTCGGCACCCTGGAAACTCCCGTGCTCAACTTCAACGGGACCCCGGTAAACCTTGACGACGGCAAGGTGGACCAGTTCAGCCAGCTAAACGAGAGCACCGTCGCGACGATACTGGTGCGCAAGGGGGACGATTTCATCCGCATCGCCACCTCCTTGAAAAAGGAGGACGGCTCCCGTGCCATCGGCACCCCACTGGGAGCTGGCCACCCGGCCTATGCCCGGCTGATGGCGGGCGAGATCTATACCGGAAAAGCCAAGCTGTTCGGGCATTATTACATGACCAAGTACCTTCCGATCCGCGACGCCGGCAATGCCGTCATCGGAGTCCTGTTCATCGGAACCGGCATCGACGACATTATCGAGAGCCTGGGAAAGACCGTCTCCGCCATAAAAGTCGGCAAAACCGGCTACGCCTACATCCTGGACGTCAGCACCTTGAAGACGCGGGGTGAATTCGTCATGCACCCGGATAAAACATTTGTCGGCAAGAATGTCCTGGGATACAAGGACTCCAGGGGAAAGGAATTCTTCAAGGAGATGGTGCAGGCGAAAAACGGTCACGTGACCTATTGGTGGAAAAACGCCACCGACTCCTCGGAACGTGAGAAATTCGCCATCTTCATGACCATACCGGTCTGGGACTGGCTGATAGCCTGCAGCGGCTATACCGACGAGCTTAACGCGACCGCCGACGGCATCAGAAGGTTCATCCTGATAGCATCCCTCTTCTTTGCGGCTTTTCTCGGCATTTTGATCGTCACGGCCATCCGCAAATTCCTGGCTCCGCTGAAGGACACCGCTGCCATACTGGAACTCATCGCCACGGGAGATCTTACGGTGGTTCCCGCGGTCACCAGGGGTGACGAGATCGGGACCATGCAGCGCGCCTGCCTGCACATGGTGACGCGATTGAACGAGACGCTACGCAAGACCGCCGAAAACGCGGGACAGGTGGCTGCCGCCGCACGCCAGATGCGGACGACTTCCGAGCAGATGGCGACCGGAGCGGAAGAAGTGGCGGTGCAGACCATGACCGTGGCAACGGCCGGAGAGGAGATGGCCGCGACCTCCAACGACATCGCCAGAAGCTGCCTGATGGCGGCTGAGGGTTCCAAGCATGCCAACGCAACGGCGCAGGACGGTGCCCAGGTGGTAAAGAGCACCGTAGCGGTCATGGTCCGGATTGCCGAGCGGGTCAAAACCTCGGCTGATACCGTGGCAAGCCTCGGCTCCAGGTCAGAGCAGGTGGGGACCATCATCAGCACCATCGAGGATATTGCCGACCAGACCAACCTGCTGGCTCTGAATGCGGCAATCGAAGCCGCGCGCGCCGGAGAACAGGGACGCGGCTTCGCGGTGGTAGCCGACGAAGTGCGGGCCCTGGCAGAGCGGACCACCAAGGCGACCCGGGAAATCGACCAGATGATCAAAGCCATTCAAAGCGACACCAGGCAGGCGGTGGACGCCATGGTGGAAGGGGTGGCCGAGGTGGAGACCGGGACCGGCGAAGCCACCAGATCCGGAGAGGCCCTGGAAAACATCCTGGACAAGATCAACGCCGTGACCATGCAGGTGAACCAGATTGCCACTGCTGCCGAAGAGCAGACCTCCACCACCAACGAGATCAGCTCCAACATGCAAGAGATCACCGAAGTCATCAGGTGCACCTCGCGGGGCGCGCAGGAGTCGGCCGACGCCGCCTCGCATCTGGCCGGCCTTTCCGAAGAACTGCAGCGCCTGGTCGGGCAGTTCCGGCTCGCGCCGTAAAGCTCGCGACCTCAAGACAGCAAGCGTTCAGCCTTTCAAAGCAGCCCCTGATTCCGGAACCGGAAACAGGGGCTGCTTTTTTTCACAACTACTAACAACATGCAGGAATACTCAATCTCCTTCAAGGGGAGGAGCGGGGTGGGGATGGGGATGTAGGGGCGAATCATCATTCGCCCTGCGCTGGTGCCACTTGCGGCAAACCCGGTACCCAGCACTTGTCAGCTACCTGTTAAGAAAGTGCGGCCACGGTGGCATAGGCGGCTTCTCAGTCCGTTCAGACTCTAAACGAGGAACTGGTCTGCGGAGGTATGGAACATATCGGCGGAAATTGTTAATATAAGAAAAGGGTGTAGCTGCTTACGCCCCGCCAGCAGGCTTCAGGCCCTGGCTGGCGTTCCATATTTCTCAAGGGAGAATAAGGAGATGACCATGATATCACGAATGAAGGTCGAACAAGCTGCCCCGGGAGCGCTCCAGGCAATGCTCGGTTTGGAGAAGTACCTGCGCGACTGCGGATTGGAGGCTTCCCTACTCGGCTTAGTCAGGATGCGCGCCTCGCAGATAAACGGTTGCGCCTACTGTCTGGACATGCACTCGAAGGATGCGCGCGCCGCCGGCGAAACCGAACAGCGGCTCTATCTGCTCAGCGCCTGGCGTGAGTCCCCCTTCTACAACGAGCGGGAACGTGCCGCGTTGGAATGGACCGAAGCCCTGACCAAGATCTCCGAAGATCATGTGCCGGATGCGGTCTATACTTTGGTACGCGAGCAATTTAAAGAAAAGGAGTTGGCGGATTTGTCCCTGGCGATCGTGGCGATCAACGGCTGGAATCGCCTGGCGATCAGCTTCAGGAGAGAGGTTGGAGGCTATCAGCCGGCATCGGGGAGATAATCCAGAAAACCGTGCAGTTAATCATCAGCACTAAAAGGGATACGTTATGGCAGTAGGCTGGGCACAAGATGGGTCGGTGCAGGAGCAGATAGATGCCACAGTGGAATCCGGGATCCAATTAGCCAAGAGCCGATTGCCGGAGGGCGAGAGCCTAACTCATTGTGAGGAATGCGAGGCTACTATCCCTGAAGCGCGCCGCAAAGCAATGCCGGGAGTTCGATTTTGTATCCGATGTCAGTCAGAGCTCGAAAAGAAGCTGAAGACAGATGCCCCCTTCAATCGGAGAGGAAGCAAAGACAGCCAACTAAAGTGACCTCCCGGTTATGGTGCGCCGGATATTTTCACACATTTTTGGCGCATAAAGGCCCTTGAAATTGTGCGTTTCTTCCGGAGGAGAGTGAAACGCACAAAATCAACTTCCTTCGGTCCCTTTCCTCAGGTTCCCCTGAATCCCTTCAAATTCACAGCGCCCTCTAAGCCTGCGGCTCCCTTTCCAGAACCTGTGGCAACGTGTACAATTTATTGCGGGCATTGAGGGGGGGTAGTATGGGTAAAGGAAGATTGGAGGCGTTTAGCGACGGTGTTATTGCCATCATAATCACGATCATGGTGCTGGAGATGAAGGTACCTCACGGCGACAGGCTCGATTCACTGTTCCCCCTGCTACCCGTCTTCCTCAGTTATGTCTTAAGCTTTCTGTATGTGGGAATCTACTGGAACAACCATCATCACATGATGCATGCGACCAGCAAGGTGAGCGGGCCGATGCTATGGGCTAATCTCAACCTGTTATTCTGGTTGTCACTTTTCCCTTTCGCCACCGGTTGGATGGGGGAAAACCACTTTGCCTCGGCGCCAACTGCTCTTTATGGGGTCATCCTGCTGATGGCCGCCATCGCTTACAAGGTGCTGCAGCAAACGGTTATCGCCTCCGAAGGCCCGGCGTCCCTGCTCAAAAAGGCGGTGGGGCACGACTGGAAAGGGAATGTATCACCCATCCTTTATGCTGCAGCGATGGGCTCAGCTTTCCTTTGGCCCTGGCTGGCCCAGGCCATTTACATTTTCGTCGCCTTCCTCTGGCTGTTGCCTGACCGCCGCATCGAGCGTGCGCTCCGGCAAAGAGAACAATAGGCGCTTTAAACAGCAGCGCTCATCCCCCAAATTCCCCGATCTTTATCCCGATGCTTTCACCTGGCGCCAGATACCTTACTGCTAGCCGACCGGCGTCATTCCCTTTCAACAAAAAGACAGCGCCCCGGCGTCCCCTCCCCTTCAAGGGGAGGGACAGGGAGGGGATGGGGAGCGCACTCACAGAATGTTCACCGCTCGTGCCGCAAGCAAAGCAATGACCAGTAAGGATATAATCGATTGCAGCATCATCAGGATTTTTGCCCAGCGCGACAGGACGGGAACGTCCGTCGGGGAGAAGGCCGTGGAGGTATTAAAGGCGAGGAAAAGATAATCTATGAAGTTCGGCGACCACTCCTGGATGCCCGCGGCATTTCTTCTTTCCGGGACCATGGTCATCTGCGGGAAGAGAAAAGCGCCTCTTTCATGCTCTGACCGTTGGGCTCGTTTATGAGGCCCGCCTGCATCAAGCCTCCAATACCATGAGGCGAAGACCAGGATATTGGAGAGCCAGAGAGCGGCAGCGGACTTCAAAAGCGCCTGAGGGGTTTCCAAATGTGAGGGTAAGGCCCTGATCAGCAGCACCAGGGAAACGATCATGGCGGCAGTCACCACACCGTTCAAGATAAAACCCAGCACCTGGTTTGCTGTGTGAGCGCCTTTGTAATACGTGATCACGATAGGTACACTAAGAAATAAAATGACCACCAAAAGAAGCCAGGGCGACCCGCCAATGAGCAAAGAGGGTGGTAATGCCGAGAACAGGCAACCAAGCGCCAGAAACGCGAAGAGCGCCGGCCAGCGAGACCTTCGCGCAGCCTTCGTGGGAATCACTGATTTTTCATTTATCTGTGTCATAGCTACCTCGAATTAAGCGCGGGGACTGGGCCCCGAAAACAATAGAAAGCAGCTAGAATTTAGCAGAGCCACACACAGAGCGATTACTTAAAGGGCGGACGGCAGAGGTACTCCCTTGATTATCGATAGGCGGCATCCTGGTCACGACCATGATTTGTTCGTGCGTCATAGTCGCGCTCCAACTGTTGGTACTTTGCTAAAACGCTATCACCCACTTTGTTCGCCGCCTCGTACAACTCTGTACAGGTACTATAAGGCTGAATACCGGCTATTTTTCGCTGTACCTCACGGGCCGCGTTCACTCCAAAATCACGATGACCGTTTTCGTGTTTTAAGAGGCCATCATAATACCAAGTCCACCAGTTCCGAACATTCGAAGAACCTGTAGAGATATCCGCCCAACGCGGCAATCGAAAATTAACATCAACGGATGCGGCAATTTTATCAACTGCGCATAAATCTCTTTCCATACGTGGGTAAGTCGTCCAGTGCACAGTCCAAAATGTCATACCAGCATACCGTTTGCCGTCGGTCCATTGATATCCTTTATTACTCATTTGTTGTCTTAATTCGATTTCGTTCCGCCCGGTTATGTCGTAATAGTCTATGCTTTCGGCGATCTGTGGAAAATCATTATTTGCCGCTGATGGCACTGCCGTTGGAATTGCACTATCAAGGACTGTTCTTTTTTTCGCTTTGACACGTTTATTCTTGGGAATTGACATGGGATTGTCACTAAAATTTACCGTGCCATGCTCATCGATCCATGAATACGACTCTGCACGAATAGCCAAAGGATAGCACATGGAATATCCCACCAATATCAGGGCATAAATCATAATTATTCGCAATTTCACCTCATACCCACAGCCCCGGAAGGCTGGCCAACCACCGGGTAAACGATCACAAGAATACGCAGCTATCAATCTGCCATAGCTGCCATTTCCGGGACAGACCTCAGGAACAGTGTAGGTCACTGCACAAGAAAACACCCCCTTCATAGCATGTTAGCCGGCCATTAGAAAGACCAATCAGCTAAGTCGACTACTGGCAAGGGAGGACCAAAGTCTTCCAAAGAAACTTCGCGGTCGTGATTTTCTGCGGACATTTTGCGAGGAAGGGTTGCGGGGGCAGGTTGCACCAAGCGGGTGGATGTTATCCTGAAGTAAGGCGGCGGCAGACACCAGCTTCAGCCGCTCGAAAATCTACTAACCCAATCAAGGGGAGCTACAGGTTAAAAAGGAGGCAGACTGAATGTTATCAGCCTGCCTCCTTTGATCTTTAGCTGCTTCCAGAAGCAAGTGTCCTAGGGAGCCGTGATGGCCGTTGCGTTTAAGGTGACCGCGGTTTGGGCCAGCGCCCTGCCGTTCATCGTGGTGCCGGTATCCAGCGAAATCAGCGTTTGACTCAGGATGATCCCCTTGAAGTCGGAGGCCGTTCCCAGGGTCGCTTTGCCGGCAACCTGCCAGAAAACGTTCCTGGCCTGTGCACCGCCCACCAGGGTAACGCTGGCACTGTTGTTCACGGTGAGATCTCCAGCCACCTGGAAAATCCAGACGTCATTTGCGCCGCCGGACAGGGTAACGCCGGTATTGGTGAGTAACACTCCGGTGCCCCATTTGTAGAGGCCGGGAACCAGGGTCTGCCCGCTGATGTTTCCGGCGCCCAGTTCGGTGAAATCAGGGGTGGTCCTTCCGGCGGCGTCATCGTACGCGATTTGCATGTCGCTTATCGCCGTGGTCATAACCGCAGGAGTAGGCGGAGCATTGTCGGAGGCATAGAGTTTGCCGGTCACTAAAAATGAGGTAGCGAAGTTGTTCGTGGCATCCTCGATCAGTGAAAAACCGGTGATGAAACTCGCGGCGGCAGGACTGATCCCGATATCTCCCACTACCTTGGTGGTCCCCGTCGTAGAAACCCCCGATTTTGCCAGAATGGCAAAATTTCCCGCCGTTCCCAGGTTTACCGGCACCGGGCCTCTGGTGGTCGCTAAGGACACCGTCACGCTATAGCTCGACGTGGAAAGGTCGCCGGCGGTTACCGTATAGGTCACCGGGTTACTGAAGTCGTTGACCGTGCTGCCGCTCGCCTGCGCCACCGGACCTATTTTTACGCCGGCCCCCGTGGTGGTGTAGGTCGCCACCAGGTTCGTCAGGTCTGACCCAAAGGGCACGGTCACCGCGATGGCCTTGGTCGCTTCATTTATCGTTGCAACAGCCCCTTTAAGCGAAAAAGCAGTTATGGCCTTGGCGCCAGCCGGAGCCACGGTTACCGTCACGGTATAGGTCGCGGTTGAAGCGTCGGCAGCCGTTACCGTGTAGGCCAGCGGACTGGTGAAGTTATTCGTGGTCGCCGTACTCGTCTGAACGGTTGAGCCGATGGTAACCCCCGACCCCGTGGTGGTGAAGGTCGCAGCCAGGTTCGTTACGTTGGTCCCGAAGGGCAGAGTGACTGCGATGGTCTTAGCCGCCTCTGTTATGGCTGCGGCAACTCCGGGAAAACCGACAAAGGAAAAGGCGGTAAGGGCCTTGGCGGGGTTCGGGGCGGTGGTTACCTTCACCGTATAGCTCACCGTCGAGCCGTCGGCAGCGGTCACCAGATAGGCCACTGGAGCGCTGAAGTTATTCGCGGTCGCCGTGCTGGTCTGTACGGTGCCGCCAACCTTTACCCCTGCCCCCGTGGTGGTGAAGGTCGCCACGAGGCTCGTCAGGTCCGTCCCGAAGGGGAGCGTCAGCGCTATGACCTTGGTCGGGTCATCGATCGTTGCGGCAAAGCCGGTGAACCCGAGGAACGAATAGGCGGTAATGGCCTTGGCAGGGCTCGGGGCGAGGGTCACGGAGACCGTATAGGTCGCCGTGGTCCCGTCAGCAGCGGTCACCAGATAGGCCACCGGGGCGGCGAAGGAATTGCTGGTCGCCGCACTGGTCTGAACGGTGCTGCCCACCTTTACCCCGGTCCCCGTGGTGGTAAAGGCCGCCACGAGGTTCGTCAGGCCCGTCCCGAAGGGGAGCGTCAGCGCTATGGTCTTGGTCGGTTCGTTGATCGTTGCGGCAAAGCCGGTGAACCCGAGGAACGAATAGGCGGTAATGGCCTTGGCAGGGTTTGGGGCGAGGCTTACCGTCACCGTATAGGTCGCCGTGCTGCCGTCGGCAGCGGTCACCTGGTAGGCCACCGGGCCGGCGAAGTTGTTCGTGGTCGCCGCACTCGTCTGAGCGGCGCCGCCAACCGCAACCCCTGCGCCCGTGGTCGTGAAGGTCGCGACGAGGCTCGTTACGGTTGTCCCGAAGGGGAGCGTCAGCGCTATGGTCTTAGCCGGTTCGTTGATCGTTGCGGCAAAGCCGGTAAACCCGACAAGCGAATAGGCGGTAATGGCCTTGGCAGGGTTCTGGGCGACGGTTACCCTCACCGTGTAGGTCGCCGTGGTCCCGTCAGCAGCGGTCACCAGATAGGCCAGCGGAGCGCTGAAGTTGTTCGTGGTGACAGTGCTGGTCTGAACGGTGCCGCCGACCTTTACCACGCTCCCGGTGCTGGTGAAAGTCGCCACCAGGTTCGTCAGGTCCGTCCCGAAGGGGAGCGTCAGCGCTATGGACTTGGCCGGTTCATCGATCGTTGCGGCAAAGCCGGCAAACCCGAGGAACGAATAGGCGGTAAGTGCCTTGGCAGAGTTCGGGGCGATGGTTACGGTTACGCTATAGCTCTCCGTGGTGCCGTCTTGACCGGTGATCGTGTAGGTCAGTGGTCCGGTGAAGTCATTCGCCGTCACCTTGCTCGTCTGCGGCACCGTGCCCACCGAGACGGAGGTCCCCGTGGTGGTGAAGGTGGCAACCAGGGCCGTTACGTCGGTTCCGTAGGGCAGGGTCAGCGACACGGTTTTAGCCGGTTCATTTATGGTCCCCGCCACCCCGGCAAAGGAATAAGCGGTAACGGCCTTGGGTGAGGCCGCATTGCCTCCGCAGCCGGCCACAAACGCGACCAGGAGCACTACCAGATACCACAATTTCGAAAATCCATTACTTTTGTTCATAGTTTTCCCTCCAGAGGAACTTTTGCCTTTGTGCAGCTAAAGGTAGCTGCAAACACGTGTCTGCGCTGCTGTTAACGAAACTTCCGATCCCTATTTCTTGCTGGATCTGGAGTGTGAGATGATCAAGGTAATAAAAATATTTGCACGTAGTGATCCAATAAGCGGAAAAATTAAAAGTATAAATTTAGCTTCTAGAATAGGAGTTTAGATTCCAGGAAGAATGTCAGTAAAGAATGAATCCATGGTTTAACCTTAGCATTTGGCGGAACCACAATTTTTTGAGGGTAGTTGGTAAGGGAGGGAACAGCAGAGGGCAAGGGTAGACAAATTTCCGAAAACCTGGTCTGCCCCCGATGTCGACCCAACCGATGAAATCGGCCGAACTTTTTATCTTTACATTCTCCGAAACATTATGTACCGTACGGTACAGTATATAACAAGGAGATCAGAAAATCATGCGCCGAGAGCTCCCACCATACTTTCCCTTTCCCTTTCCGACGCTCAAGGCAATTGCGCTTGTGCTGCCCCTCGCGCTCGGCCTCGGCGCTTGCGCCAAACTACCAGAACTCGATCAGTTGGGGAGTGTGAGACCGGTGGCCTCGTACCAGGCGGGGAAATCGTTTGCCGCACCGGCCATCGGTTGGCCAAGCGAGCGCTGGTGGCAGGGGTATGGCGACCCCCAGCTCGACACTCTTATCGACGAGGCGCTGCGGGATGCGCCGGATATGGCGGCAGTCACGGCCCGTCTGCGCCGCGCCGCGGCTTTTGTCGACAGCTCCCACGCCGCACTCCTGCCGCAAGTTAGCGCCGGCGCGTCCGTCACCGAACAGGCGCTCAGTTACAACTATCTGACACCCCGCGCAGCGACCCCGACAGGGTGGCAGGATTACGGACAAGCCACCCTCAACGTGAACTGGGAACTCGATTTTTGGGGTAAGAACCGCGCAGGACTCGCCGCGGCCACCTCCCAACTGGAGGCAAGCCGCGCCGAGTTCGCTCAGGCGCGGCTGAGCCTCGCCGCGAACATCGCCGCGAATTATGCGGAACTCGCCCGCCTCTTCGCCGCCCGCGACATAGCGGAGCGCTCCGTGGCAATCCGCAGCCAGACCGTCGCCCTTTTTTCAGAGCGCTTCAGTAACGGCATGGAAACCAAGGGGAGCCTTGGCGAAGCGAGAGCGCGCCTGGCGGTGGCGCAGGGTGACCAGCTCTCGATAAACGAGCAGATCGGGCTGCAGTGCAATCGCCTGGCCGCCCTGGCGGGCTCCGGCCCCGACCGTGCTCTGACCATCAGGCGTCCGGTGGTTAATCTCACGGGCAATTTCGGGCTCCCCGCCGAACTGGCAAGCGACCTCCTGGGCCGCCGGCCGGACGTGACGGCCGCGCGCCTTCAGGTGGAAGCGCAGCTGCACCGCGTCGACCAGAAGAAGGCGGAATTCTACCCCAATGTAAACCTGTCCGGTTTCATCGGCCTGCAGTCGCTGGGACTGGACACGCTCGTGAGGAGCGGCTCGGTTTTCGGCAGCATCGGACCGGCGGTCTCGCTGCCGATTTTCAGCGCCGGCCGCTTGCAGGGCGAACTGCGCCA
>Ga0209123_1001525_pt1 | contig 22582 bp, 21 predicted proteins | sample BarGraIncu00431A_FD_184500 | JGI IMG/M metagenome (GOLD analysis project Ga0209123, IMG submission 184500) | Arctic peat soil microbial communities from Barrow, Alaska, USA - Barrow Graham LP Incubations 004-31A (SPAdes) (version 2) | ecosystem: Environmental > Terrestrial > Soil > Wetlands >...
CATCTGCCTGGGGGTTGGTAGAACTCAGTCCCACGTTATTCGTCAGGACTTCGGAGATCGAGACACGCGGCACAACCGACACCAGGCGCTGTGAGCCCGCGTCTATCACGGTTCCCTGTGCATAGGCACCCACCGACGCCATCACAAGCAGTCCAGCGGTCGGGGCGCCAGCAACCCGAAACCGCAACCTTCTCAAGGCGAGGGGGCTACGCATCATGACTGCGTGGACAAAGATGACAATCCCGACCGCGCTTGCTCGTGGCCATAGCCATAGCCGTACCCGTACCCATACCCGTATCCCCCTTTAGACGCGGTTTTCGCCTGATTCAACAACATCAGCTTCACGGGGCAGGCCTCAATCGTGGCAAGCGCTTGCACAACATCTGACTGCAAAGTTTTTTCAGCCTGAACCACCACCACCACCTGCCCCATGTGGGAGGCCAGCACGCGCGCCTCGGTGGCAAGAAGCAGCGGCGGCGAATCAAAAATAATGATGCGATCCGGATAGCGGGTGGCCAGATCCGTGAGCAGCCGGGTCATCGCGTCACTGGCTAGCAGCTCGGTCGCACGCGGATGCGGCGTGCCGCTGGGCAACAAGGTCAGTTTGTCAATATTCGTTCTCAGCAGCACGCTGGACAAGTCCTTCGATTCGTCGATCACCAGATCGAGCAAACCGGCGCCTTCAGCCAAGCCCATCACTGCCATCATCGAAGGGCGCAAGACGTCAGCATCCACCAACATGACCGTGTAATCAAGTTCAGTGGCCATGCTCATCGCCAAATTGATGGCGGTAAAAGTCTTGCCTTCCCCTGGGACTGCGCTGGTCACCATGATCAAGTTGCCTCTCCTGACGATTGAGGCCCCTTTGCCCATGGCATTGCTGATCAGGGGCCGCTTGACGACCCGGTATTGATCTGCAATCTGGGAGCGTGGCGCATTCGGGCTGACAATGCCAGCTTTTGCGAGAGCCTCCAGATCAATTTCAATGCGTCGTGACGTTGCGCCAGACTGAGCGCCAGGCGCCGTTGCTGCCTCTGCAACTCGGGCGGCCTCGGTCACCGGTTTCCAATTTTCATCAGGTGCGTGAGCCACGGGTGTCACGACGGGCATCTCGGCACCGGCCTGACGAAGTTGCTCCAGGCGCACTGCCGCCTGCTCGATTAGGCTACTCATAGTTGGTTCATCCTAGCCGTCCGGACATCACGGAAAAAATGATCATCCCTGTTAAAAAAACGCCTATCAAGCCGCCAGAAGCGGCCCAAAACTTTTTCAATTCCAATTTCTCTCTCAGTACCGCCCCATCGTCCAGCACCAGGGTCACCACACCCAGCAGCGGCAACCCAAGGGTCTCCTTCAAGGAACGCCCGTCGTGAAAAACAGCACGTAATTGACTGGCAGCAAAGGCCGCGACCACCCCGGCGCCCAAGCCGACCAACAGGGCAAGCGGCATCAGTAACAGGCGGTTTGGCGCCACCGGCTGGGGGGATGCGCGCGGCGGATCAATCAAACGAAAGTCGGCCATGCCTGTGGCACTGTCCAGGTCGCCGGACATGGCGGCTGACTCTCTTCTGAAAACCAGGTCGTTGTAGTTCTTCTTGTTGATGTCGTAGTCCCGATTCAATTGCGCAAATTCTGCTTCAATTTGAGGGGCGGTTTTCATCAACTCGCGCGCCCGTGCGAAACGGACCTCGTACTCTCCCACCCTGGCCCGCAACGCGGCGACCTGCACCTCGGAGGTGGCCAGCAGGCGATGGAGCTCCTGGTAAGCCAGACTATTGGCAGACGCTGCAGCCGGATTCGCGAGCGCGGTCTTGCGCAGTTCCTGCAACTCTTTAGCTTTGACGGCCTCAAGCTCCTGGATCAGTCGCCGGGTTCCAACCACATCGGGATGTTGCTCGGTAAAACGCTGCAGCAGCCCATCAAGCTGGCGCTTTTGGGCGTCAATACGCGCATCAATCTCGGGCGTTGAAGTCTGCATGGCAGACTCCTGGAGCAGACTGCGCGAGGTGATGTTGGCGTTCTGATCTTTTTCGGCATCGAGCTGACGTTTTGCCGAATCCCGCGCGTTCTCTGCCTCACGCAAGTCCAGACGGGCCTGACTCAATTGACTGCTAACAGCACCGATCTGTCCGGCCATGTCTTTCCCGTCCGCATTCTGAAGCTCAATGTTGCGAAGCCTGAATTGCTTCAAACGTGCCTCTGCTTCCTCAAGCTTCGTCACATAGGTCTGAATCTGCTCATCAATGAATTTGCGCGCGGTCTTCGAATCTTTGCGGCTATCGCCCAGACTGGACTCAACAAAAATTGACACCAGGGACTGCACCACCCGCTTGGCCTTATCGGGGCTCGTGTCGCGGTATGACAACACATAAAGATTGTCCCGACCCATATTCTTGATTTCAAGCGTTTTCATCAAACCATCAATCAAGTCCTCATGCGCGCTCTTGGACTGGACTTTCAGGTCAAGATCGGCCATGCGAACGAGTTTTTCAACATTGGGGCGACTGATCAGCGTGCGACTCAACATCACCACCTGCTGATCAACATTGGGCTGCACCGCCAAGCCCGACATCAATGGCTTCAGAATCGACTGTGTATCCACAAAAATACGGGCGCTGGCCTCGTACTTGTCAGGGACCGACAGCACCACGAACATGCCGATCGCGGTGACCACCCAGGCCACCAACAGGCCCAGCCAGCGATGCTTCCACAGGCCTCGGGCAGCGGTGGCTAATTGGCTAATGAGCTCATCCATCAGATTTAATCTTTGTGGTCAAGGTTGAAACGCTACCAAGCCGTCGTCACGCGACTCCAGCAGGTAGCCAGGAAGAGACGGCTTTAGAACCAGCCTTGCGGAATAATCAGAACGTCGCCAGGCTTCATCTCGACATTGGCAGAGATGTCGCCGCGCTTGATCAGGTCTTTGAGTCGCACTGAATAGCGCTTGTCGCCCTCTGAAGCACGCGTGATAGAGGCAGCGTTGCCATCGGCGAAGTCGGTCAGGCCACCCACGGCAATCATCACATCGAGCACCGTCATTTTTTGCTTGTACGGCAAGGCCTGGGGTCGGGCGGCCTCGCCAACAACCCGAATTTGCTCGCTGTACGGTCCGACAAAGCTGGTCACGATGATCGTCACCACCGGGTCACGCACCAGCTTGCTCAAGGCTTTCTCGACATCACGAGCGATCTCGACCGAGGTCTTGCCCTGAGCCACCAGCTCATCCACCAGTGGTGTTGACACCTTGCCATCTGGACGCACCGGTACCGACATGGAGAGCTCAGGATTGCGCCAGACGATGATGTTGAGCGTGTCGCCCGCACCCACCACATAGTTGTAATCTGTTGTGGCTGCGGCCATCGGCGCGGGCGGGTAGGCTGAATAGCTGGCGCAAGCGGCCACCATGCCAGTTACCAGACCCAAAACGACCCAACGGATCGCGGTTTTAGCAATGCAATATAAACTTTTCAAAGCGTATCCCCTGTACAAGTTGAAGGCGTTTGATGGGCTCGGATGCTGGAACACAATTGCCGTTCCGACTCATGGCGCCACCCCCGAATCACGCTGTGGAGTCTGCGCTGATCGGCACGTCCTAAATTGATATTTCTCAAGATAGTCACTCTGCTGTTGCAGAATTTGCGGGAAGTAAACCCAAATCCGGCTACTGGGACTTTCCACGAAGTGGAGCAACGTAGCCCACCAGGTCGAGTCGCTCTGGCGGACGCTTGAAATGCTCAATCCAGTAAAAATCTGGAGGCATTGTCCAGGTCTTCATGGGTTGAGCCAGACTTGAGCACGCCGACAAGTTTTCGCCAGGGCAAATCAGTTTCAGCCAGTTTGAACCCGTAAAACCCGTCAGAGCCCTTGTGTTTACCATCTACCACCATCGCTCTCATGATGGTTTTTTCCTCATCTCCCAGTTGAATGCTGACTTCACCCCAAACGTTTGGTGGCAAGGGTGCTGTGGCGTGCGCCAGAAAGCCGTCCTCGGAAAACTCTACCACCTGTAGGTCATAGACGTCCGTCTTTTCAGGGTGAATGACAGAGAAACTGCCTGGGCACTTGAGTGAATACCGTTGGTGCTGACGCAGCCGAATCGTGGAGTTTGACTCAGAAGAATAAGTCGGCAGTACCTGCTTGTACTCCGGGAGGTTATAGATCGAATGCAGCAGTCCCTTCTCTCTTTCACTTAGATTTTGAAAAGTCCGGGTACGTTGGTTGAAAAAATAGTCGAGCAGATCCGGCGTCATCACTGGATCATTGGTCGTGAAGTAGCGTCGACGTGGCATCATGATATTGGGCAGCCTGGTTCGCACGAAATACAGATAAAGGTTCTTGCGCTTCGGTTTCCTCCCATAAACCCGTTTGAGAATGCCAGGGGCTACGCGCAGGTCAAGAGATGCCCCCACCGCAGGGGCTCCATTTGCAAAATCGTAGTTTTCAACCAAGTTTTCCGTCAGTCTTTCAAAGCACAGGAGGGACTCGTACATCTCAATCCGGTTCGGATTGACGGCAATCACAAGATGCCGTGTATCGAAAAAAGTGGTGCAATATTCATACATGAATTTCATCAAGGGGAACAGGATGGTTCCCCCCGTGTTCCTGAATTTTGGATGCACCGCAAGCGCTGACACTTCAGCTATTTGACCCCTTTCCTCGCGAATCTCGCGCAGGTCAAAAATCGACTGCAGAGGAAAGCCGAAAACACTTTCGCGAATCAGCGAAATGGTTCCTACAACCTCCCCATCGAATTTGGCGCAGAGCGTGGTCGTGGTGGGCAGTGCGTGGTAAATGTTGACGCGCATTCCTGACGGGTCGGGCCGCATGAAGCCGCTGCCAACGTAAGCATCATGAAGGAGCTTAAAACACGCTTCCAGCTCTTCTTTCGTCTCGGCTATCTTGAGGACCAGACGCTTGTCGGGTTCGGGATCGCAGTCAACAAAAGACCTGTACACCGCGAACCGCAAGGTCCGTGGGAAAAAGGAAAATACTTTCCGACCTATATGATGCAAGAATCTTCTTGCACCTGATGCAAGTAATTTTTTCATTCAATTGTTTGCAGCGCTGGCAGCGCTACCGGTTTGGCAAAAATTAGCTTGCGCTCCCTATCTATCATCTCTGATACTCGACTGCAATGCATTGACAAATACGTTGTTTTACATATGAAAAATCGGGCTCTGCCGGCTTTGCAGATGGCGGCTGGGTCATTGGCGTCGTTCTTGCCGTCATAGAATCTAGCGCCATGACAAAGCTGTTGATGGTTTGCATGGGCAATATTTGCCGATCTCCGATGGCACAAACCGTCGCCCGGAAGCTGGCGGCCGATGCCAGGCTTTCGCAGCAATTGAAGTTTGATTCGGCAGGCACCCACGTCCCCCGCTTGGGCGAGCGGCCGGACCCCAGGGTCGAGGTGACGCTATCCCGCCGCGGGTATGAAGTGGGGCGCATTCGTTCCCGCAGAATCGCGCCGCAAGATTTTCAGCACTTCGACCTGATTCTGGCGATGGATGCCAGCAATTTGGCTGAACTACAACGGCTGTGTCCGCCGGCGCACTTGGGCAAGTTGCGATTGTTTCTGGACTTTGCAGAAGGGCTAAATGAAACCGAAGTACCGGACCCGTATTACGGCAATGCAGAAGGATTCGAGCGAGTGCTGGATCTGTGTGAGGCGGGCGGCAGGGGGTTGATCAAGCACTACACCCTGTAATAGTCGCGGTACCACGCCACAAAGCGAGCAATACCCTGCTCAATGGGGGTGCCAGGTACAAAACCGACCCATTCGTTCAAGGCGTCGGTATTGGCATAGGTGGCAGGTACATCACCATCCTGCAAGGGCAACAGGTTCTTTTCGGCCTTCTTGCCCAAGGCGTCTTCAAGGCAGCCAATGAAGTCGAGCAAGGGCACGGGGTTGTTGTTGCCAATGTTAAACACCCGGTACGGCACATTGCTGGTGGCGGGGTCAGCCTGAGCGGCGTCGTAGGCGGGGTTGGGTACCGCGGTGCGATCCAGGACGCGAATGACACCTTCGACGATGTCGTCCACAAATGTAAAGTCGCGCTGCATCTGCCCATAGTTAAAGACATCAATGGGGCGCTCGTCCAGAATGGCCTTGGTAAACAGGAATAGCGCCATATCGGGCCGGCCCCAGGGACCGTACACGGTGAAGAAGCGCAGACCGCTAGTGGGCAGACCATACAGATGACTGTAAGTGTGCGCCATCAGTTCGTTGGCTTTCTTGGTGGCGGCGTACAGGCTGACGGGGTGATCCACGCTGTCGTGCTCGGAAAACGGCATTTTGGTGTTGCCGCCGTAAACACTGGAACTTGATGCGTAAACCAGGTGCTGCACTTTTGCATGACGGCAACCTTCCAGGATGTTCATAAAACCCACGATGTTGCTATCGATATAAGCATGCGGATTTTGCAGGGAGTAGCGCACGCCGGCTTGGGCCGCCAAGTGAATGACGCGATCAACTTTTTCCGAAGCGAAGAGCTGGGCCATGCCCGGCCGATCGGCCACGTCCATTTTGACGAAGCGAAAACCCGCGTGGGGTGTCAGGCGCTTGAGGCGATTTTCTTTCAGGGTGACATCGTAATAGTTATTGAGATTGTCCAACCCCAGCACTTCATCGCCGCGCGCCAGCAAACGCAGTGCGGTCGTCATGCCAATGAAGCCCGCAGCCCCCGTCAGAAGTGTTTTCATGAAGTTGATGCACGATCAGAAGTTGCCATGGGGCGCATCTTAATGGGTGCGTGTCAGCCAACCTGCGTCGACATCAACGATTTCTGCTGGATTCGAAAAAAAGGAATCAACAAATTTCGCGGCAATACCGTGCACACCATCTTTCTGATCGACCCGAAGCACCTGGCCGTCGCACATCAATTTCAATTTCTCGCCGCGAACCGTCAACTCAACAGCAAAGTACACGTGCGAACCCCGCGCTGGCGCAGTGTCAATTTCAAAATAAATGCCCGTTGCGCTGATATTGCGGGCCAGACCATGAACATTACCGATTTCGACTGGCAACGCGGTGTCGAATCGGACTGCACGTCGCCCATGCATCAATGGTGGTTCTTTATTTTGGATTCTTAGGTGTTTCATGCTTCAACAACGCCAGTGACTCACGTAACGCGAAAAACAGCCAAGGCCCGTCATAGGGCAAGATCAGCCTCTCAGATCATGAAAATGCAAGAACTGTGCCCAAGAAAATCATTTGTAAATTAATTGTTACAAATCAACGACTTGCAGCTTTTGTTGCTTCTTGCGGCCATGGCTTGAATTGATAATCCCGTTTTACTGTTAATCAATCCGACACCGCATTGCATTGCATTTCGGCGCCATGATCCGCCCCGTATCCAGATAGACGATGGCGTAGTTGGCATTTACTGATCACTCGATCAATACAACTGAACGCCTGAATTTGGCCTTTAGGAGGCAGATTCAAGCGCCAGAACGTCTGCGCAGCACGGGCCGTATGAACTTCAACAGCAATTGCTGGAGCGGGTTGGAATTGCCGAACGGGCGCCAGGTCAATTTAAGTTTTTGATGGTAGGCGTCGAACTGCATACCCCACGGCGCCGCCTTGAGTGTGCCACGCCCCAGCAACAGCTTCAGGACCGAGGTGCCAATCACACCCGCACACAGGTCGCAGGCCATGATGGTGGACGGCCCCCTCTTCTCCTGGAAATTGACCGCTTCTGGCGCGACCAGGTAATCGCGATTCAGCATGGCCGGGGACAGGCCGGCGATGAAACGGACGTATTGCTCCTGTGACGCGTGCCCTTCCACCTTGAAGTACTGCTCAAAACTCATGCCATCGGGACGAAAGTAGAGAAATGCAGTTCCCATGCCGAGCGGCGCCGCCGTCAGCGCCGGAATGCCCTTTTCCCGGCACTTCGCAAACACCATGCGCCGCGCCGGCAGCGCAAAGAAATCCAGTCCATCGACATAGACATCCACGTCTCTCAGGAATTCGTCCACGTTTTCAGGCTTGACGCCTTGAGGAAACAGGCGCAAATCGATCTCTGGATTAATGTCGCGCGCTAAGCGGGCCACCGCGTCGATTTTGGGCTGCCCCATGAAAGGCATGAAAGCACCGGCCTGCCGGTTCAGGTTATGCACATCGAAATCGTCGAAGTCGGAAATATTGAAATGACCGATCCCGAGCCGGGCGAGCGTCATTAAATGCGCGCCGCCCACTCCGCCCAGCCCGGCAATCGCGATGCGAGACTTCTTCAATTTGGCCTGCTCAGACTCTGTAACCCAGCCAATATTGCGCGAAAAAGCACGATCATAGTCAAAGGTAATTTGGGCTGCCATAGACACTCTCACTGTGTTAGATTTTGCATTGTGCCCTCGAATTCAACACAAGGAAAACCTCATGAGTCGTGACACGCTGACCCATATTCTGGACCTCGCGCGCTGGGCGCCCAGTGGTGACAACACACAACCGTGGCGGTTCGAGATTTTGGACGAGCATCGGATCCGGGTGCATGGCTCCGATACGCGCGACCACGTTCTTTATGACTACGACGGGCACCCGAGCCACATCGCCCACGGCGCGCTGCTTGAAACGATGCGGATTGCGGCATCCGGCTTCGGCCTGACCACCCTCTGGACGATTTCGTCTGAGGCTGATGATCGCAACCCGACCTACGACGTCAGTTTCGCCGACAGACCGACCATGGTCCGGGATCCGCTCTTCCCTTGCATTGAGACGCGCACGGTGCAGCGCCGAGCCATGAAGACCACAGCGCTCACGGAGAAGCAGCGCCAGGCACTGATCGACGCGGCGGGCGAAGGTTTTCGCGTGCAACTCTTCGAGTCGCTGGGTGAACGCATGAAGGTGGCCGGGCTACTGTGGGACAGCGCGAACGTGCGTCTGACTTGCCCGGAGGCGTATCCGGTTCATAAAAAGATCATCGAGTGGCACGCCCGCTTCAGCAAGGACCGCATCCCGGAGCAGGCCGTCGGCGTTGACCCGGCAACAGCACGGCTGATGGAGTGGGTCATGCAAAGCTGGGGGCGGGTGGCGTTCTTCAATCGTTATCTGTTGGGCACGGTGGCACCGCGCATCGAACTCGACTTGCTGCCCGCGCTATGCTGCGCCGCGCATCTGTTAGTGCGCCCCGAACGCCCGCCGGTGCGCTTGGCGGACTGGGTTCATCTCGGCATCGCCGTGCAACGCATCTGGTTGACAGCGACTCACCAGGGCTTGCATTTGCAGCCGCAGATGACCCCGGTGATTTTTCGTTGGTACGCCCGCGCAGGGCGCCACTTTTCCATCAAGTCGACACTGTTTAAACAATCGCTCAAGTTGTCTGGTGATTTTGAACGCATTGCCAATGCGACGCCCGAAGACGATTTTGGCTTCTTCGCACGGGTGGGCGTTTCGGAGTTGCCAAGAAGCCGCTCCATCAGACACGACCTTGTGGCCCTGATGAAGGTCTGACATGCGAAGCGCTCTCAACGGGTATCATCCGAGAAATTGACGTTGTTTTGAGATTTCTTCCCCGATGCGTCACGCGCATAGAGATTGCATGGATCTCTTATGCAAAACCAATGCCGGTCAAGTTTTTGTTGTCAAATCGGAAGGCCCACCATGCGGCATCGACGCATACTTTTCTTCGCGGAGGCCGTGACCTTGGCGCATGCTGCCAGGCCCATCGTGCTGGCGAATTGCCTGGAAGGTCTGGGCCACGAACCGGTGATGGCCTGCGATGATCGTTACAAGCGCTTCATGGCCGACCAGACTTGGCAAACCTTGCCTCTGCGCAGCATCAGCAGCCAGCGATTCTTGCGAAGCTTGGCTTGGGGTATGCCCGTCTATGACCTGCCAACATTACGCCGCTATGTTGCCGAAGACATTGATCTGATCGAACGCGTCAAACCGGACCTGATCGTCGGGGACTTTCGACTTTCCCTCTCCGTCAGCGCCAGGCTGGTCGGAATTCCCTACGCGACCATCACAAACGCCTATTGGAGCCCTTACTGCCGGGACAGGTCGTTTCCGCTACCTGTGTTGCCGTTCACGCGCTGTATGCCGTTAGCCATAGCGCAACCGATTTTTGATGCCGTCAAAATGCGGGCGTTCAGTCTGCACTGTCGGCCACTAAATCGATTGAGGGAGGAGCATGGCTATCCGCCGTTCGGGAACGACCTCCGCTTGGCCTACACCGACGCCGACTACACCTTATACGCAGACGCCCCCGCGATGTTCCCCATTGATCGCCTACCATCCCATCATCGTTTTCTCGGGCCGATTCTCTGGTCGCCTCCAGTGCCGGCTCCCAATTGGTGGCACGATCTGCCGACCGACAAACCCATCGTCTACGTGACACTGGGAAGCTCCGGCGCGCCCAAAGTGATGCGAATGGTGATTGACGCGTTGGCGGACCAGCCGGTGACGGTGATTGCATCGACCGCGGGCGCACCAATTCCCCAGACGCTCTCGCAAAATTTGCGTGTGGCGGACTACCTGCCAGGTGTCGAGGCTGCTGCACGGGCAAGCCTTGTCATCTGCAACGGTGGCAGCCCAACCAGTCAACAAGCTTTGGCTTGCGGTGTTCCGGTCTTGGGCATCGCGAGCAATATGGATCAATTCATGAACATGGTCGCAGTAGTGCGGTCGGGCGCTGGAGAAGTGGTGCGCGCTGATCGCGTCTGCGTGCGGCATATTCGCGAAGCGGTCGTCCGGATGATCTCCGAACCCGATGGTCGGCGCGGCGCGAAGAGGCTGGCCCGGTCGTTCGACGAGCTGGACAGCAGGCAAAACTTCCGCGACTTCGTCAGCGAAATCTCTGGTGATGGCCTCGCGCGGCCCACCTATTCACTGAAGCAGCGACCCTCTACACCATAGCCTGTTCCAGTGCCAGCGAAGCTCTTGCGTCACAACTTGCACAGTTCTTCTTTATGCTTCAAAATACAAACACGGTTCACTCAGCACCTCGACACGCGAGGCGAGCCATGCGTCGAGCAACTTCTGAATCGAGCCTGTATGCGACCTATCACACCGTTCCAGATCATCGTCTTCTCAGTCCTGTTCGCCATCATCCTCGCCGTCGGTATCGCAAGCGGCTGGCTGCTGGTCGGCTCGCTGGCGTTGGGCGACTTTCGCGGTATCGCCGTGATCGCCGCGGTCGTCGTCTGCACTTATCTCAGCGCGTTCGCGGTCTACCGCATATTTCTCCGCTTCTTCCCCTTGCGCGAAGGCGAGATCGTCGCGGGCTCGCGCGAAGAATTTGCCGCTCAAGTGAACATCCTGTTCTATCTGTTGCTGTTCAATTCGTTGATCCGAACCCATTTTCTGCCGGTGCCGTTGCTGCGCCTGGTGTACCTGGCGCTCGGAGCGCGGCTGGGCCGCAACACCTACAGCGCCGGAGTGCTGCTCGATCCGCCGTTGACGTTTGCCGGTGATAACTGCATCATCGGGCACGATGCCGTGCTGATTGCGCACGTCATCGAGGGCAGCCGATTTTCGCTCGCACCCGTTCGGCTGGGGAACGACGTGACCATTGGTGCGCATGCGGTCGTGATGTCGGGTGTCTCCGTCGGCGACGGCGCCATCGTCTCCGCAGGTGCCGTAGTGTTGAAGGGCACATACATCGGCCCAGGAGAGGTGTGGGGAGGCGTACCGGCGCGGCGCCTGAAAGCCGGTGCGTAAGCGCCGCCAGGCTGAGGCCGATCAATGAGAGGAGGTGTCGGTACTCTTTACAGTCCGCTGCCCGTTGGCTACAAGCCCCCTGTCAACGCAAGATTGGCACCAACTGTCAAGATTCAATTGGCACCAACAGCAACGAGGTCGAACGGCGAATCGGGAAAGGGCAGCGCCTATGCATCTGCTAGCTGGAAATCCGCTCGCTGTCGTGGAAACTGTGCGCAACTTCCGCCATGGCCATTCCGCCCTGAGACCGATTGCTTTGACAAGCACTGCGTTGAGTGCGATTTCCTTTTGGACATGCATGCCGAATTCCGACACGAAAGTCAGCGATAAGGGTTGCTCACGCCAAGGCCGATGGCGATGTGCTTCGATCGGCCTGCAAAGGACAACGCCACTTTGGCGCGCCAATTGAAAAAGGGAGCCGCAACTCCCTTCGCATTCGAATGAACGGGCTTACTTCTTGACCCGGCGGCGCGAGGCAACTCCGCCTGCCAGCATGGCGATCCCGAACAGTGCCAGCGACGCCGGCTCCGGCACTGCGGAGAAACTCTGATTGGCGTCCGCCTGGAATACGATGTTGTTGGCGCTGAACAGGGCGCCGTCGAAACCACCCGGGCTCACGTAACTATTGGTGAACGCGGTACCAAGTTGCAGCGTTGTCGAGGCCGTCGTGTTTAACTGTGCGGGGTTGATGAATGACAGGTTGGTGTAACCGACATCCCCTAAGAGCGACACGACTCCGCTGCCGCCAGTACCTGACACTGTGAACGTGCCGCCCGGTTGCGCAAAAACGCTGCCCGACAGCAGCAGCGAGCCGTCCAGGAAGCCGGTGCCTTTCGAACCAGCAAGGGCATTGGCATTGGCAGCGGTATCGTAAAATATTCGATATGTGCCGCCCGTTATCGCAAATGTGCACGAACTACCGGCGCCGGTGCAGCTCACCACCGATTCGTTCAGCAGCACGTTGAGGGTATATTCGTACCCCGCATCCACGCCGTTAGCATTGGTGTCCAGACTCGATAACGAAACGTTGGTGGCGCCATCCTTCACGCTAGTCGCCACGGCGAAAGCGTTGATCGTGAACGCTTGTCCGGGCGTCGGTGCGAAGCCTGTGGTGAACGCCGTGCCGTTCGAATCCCAGTCGAAGCCGGTCCAACCGAAAGTGCCGTTGGTGTTGGTGATCGTCGATGCCTGTACAGGCATCGACGCGATCAGCGCGAGTCCAACTGCCGCAGCACTGAAAGTCTTCTTAAGTACCATGATTTTCTCCGGTTCAAAGTCAAGCGGATACTTGGCATTTGTCCAAGAACATAAGCAAGAGCAATGCCAAATTTAAATGTTGTTATAAATCAATGACTTGCTGGATTCCATCTGTCCGCTCGCTAAATCGTGTAAAGTTTTTCGACATACTTTTGACGGTCCACCACCCGCATCCGGGCAGCATTTCCTTCGTCTGGATTGATAGCCGAAAGTTCCTAAACATTACCGACAGATTATTCCTGGCGAATTGGCGCGGGACTCAGAAGTAATAGCTACCCAAGACTTGCATAATTCGGCTATCTGGCAGTATTCCGAATTCACTGGCGGGACTACCGATGTGCCGTTGCAGCTGAAACGCCAGATCGAAGCGGGGCCAATGGTGGCGCAGCTCAGCCCAAACCAGCTTGCTTTGGTCGCCGGCATTCACACGAAGGAAGGCCGTCAGGTCCAGATTCTTGAGCAGCAGACTTTTTTGGGTCACGTAAATCAGGTAGGCCTTACGGGGAGCCAGTTCCTGGCGCCGCTGGGCCTCAAGCAGGTACGCCACTTGGGTTGCCGGGCTTGCACTCAATGCAGACCAGCTGGATTGATCGAGGGCGAAGCCGTTGTACTGGTATTCAGCTGTGACTGACAGCTTGCCCAGCGTGGTGTAGGTGATGCCGCCGGCAAAGCGATTGCGGGTGGCAGCGGCACCCGTCTGCGCCAATGCGCGGCTCAGCAAATCGGGCTCGCTGCCATGTGACCCTTCCATATGGAGCACAGCAGCATCTGAAAGCAGCGCAGTGAGGCTGCCGCCCAGCGACGGCGACATGCCCTGCTCCTTGTAGACCAGGACTTGGCTGCTGACGCGTTGCGAGAACTGGCTGCTGAGCGCGACCAGAGCGCGATCCCGGTTGTTGGTGGACCCGAGGTCAAGGCTCCAGCCATCCGCATTCGGGCGGTCGGCCAATTTTGGCGAATAGGCCACCGACAATGAGCCATCACTCCACAGGCGTTGCGCACGCAGCATGACGCTGCCAAGGCGATTTTCGCGCAACGCAAAGGGATTGGCGCTAGTCCGGGTTCGCAAACTGCCATCACGGAAAAAATCAGTCGGATTGTAGCCATAGCCTGGCCCATAGCGCAGGTTGACACGTCCAAGGTCCACAATCGTATTGCCTGCCTCGGCTTGCCAGCTCAAATAGGCCTCGCGCAGGCTATTGACCATTGCGTCAGCGCCAGCGTCCGCAGGATAAATATGGTCAATACGGTCGGAAACGACTGCACGTAGCCCAGGAGAAAGCCGTGCAGTATGAGAGAAATCAAGAGAATCTCGCCCGATATTGCGACTTTCAGGCAAGTAGCGTTGACTGGCATTGCCCACCGCGCCTTCTATGAAAATCTTGGTGTCCCGGGCGCCTTCGGCGAGGGCTTCGGGGGCGGCTTCCAGGCTCAGGGCGTCTGACTCCACGTCTGCGCCCAAGGCTGGCACAGCCTGAATCAACGCAAGAGCAAGCAAGGGATATAAAACGGAACGGGTCAGTACGCGCATGGGCTTACTCCGGTTGGAAACGAGGCAGGTAATCTCGCTGCAGCCAGGTATCAGGAATGGCGCGTGCCTTGTAGTCTGAAAAACGCATGAGCGTGACGGATTGGGGATTGAGACCATCAATCATCACGGACTCGGTCGGGCGTTCTGCGCCGAGCTGGGGCTGGAAGCGGCGATAGTAAACAGTCTTGAGCAAGCGTGACGATTCGGCGAAGAAGCGTGCCTTGAGCGGCCGGTTGTTTTCCGCATCAACCCACATCTCAATGCTCGCATAGGTGACGTCCGGTGACGCCGCAACAAGAGCGAGTTTGTGGGCCTTGCGGGTACGGCGTTCGCCGTCCTGGATATCCTCCTCGCCGACCAGCGTCGCCTTGTAGTCCTTCGCCAGATTGACGGTCGCCACATCGCCGTTGGACGCCTGGCCCAGCAAGCGCTGTTGTGGTGACAGGCGCACACTTGCCTTGCTGGTCGGGTCATAAAACCACATGTCATTACCGTTCTTGAGCATCAGCTTGCCGGCATCGCGCGCCGGCAGCACGAAACGGATCAAGCTGGCAAATTGCCCCCCCTGCTGCTGCGTACGGGAGTAGCTGGTCAGCGTGCTGGTGTCGACTTGTTTGCCCGCCTGAAATTCAGTCAGGGTGACGGTCACGCTGAATGAGCGAGCCGGGTTGCGAATGGCATCGCTGGCAGCGAGGATCTCGTCAGCCGTCGGAGTCGCTGATACAGCGCCAAGCCCGAGCAGGTACGAGAAAAGAAACAGAATTAAGGATTTCATGATCTTTGCGTCTTTCGTCTTTCTCTATCAAACATGACGCAGGGCGTCGACCACGTCCAGTTGCGCGGCCCGGTAAGCAGGCCACCAGGCAGAAAGGACGGCAATGCAGATAAGGCCAAATGTAGTGCCGAAGATCATGCCAGTTTCACCCCAGACCCTCAGCATCAGTGGCAAAGCGTCAACCGTGCCGGGCGCCGACCATGTCAGGCCCAGCTGGTTGACAATAGCCGAGAACAGCAGCGCCAGCACAACACCGAGCACAGCCCCGCACAAACCCAGCAGCGCGCCTTCAGTCACAAACAGGCGCCGGATACCTGCTCGCCGCAAGCCAATCGCGCGCAGGGTGCCAATCTCCACAGTTCGTTCGACGACTGCCGTATTCATGGTGTTGCTGACGGTGAATAAAACAATGGCGCCAATCAGCGCAAAGATAAAACCAAAAATGGTATCGAACAACTGTATGGTTTGGACGTAAAAAGGATTCAAGGTCCGGAAGTCCAGCACCGCCAGCGGCTGGCTGGCGGAAAAGGTGGCCAGTATTGGCGCCATGCGCGCCAGCGCCGCTGGAATCTGATCGGAGTGGCGCAACTGAAGAATGATCGACGTGACCTTGGGCGGCGATTTGCCATAGATCAGCTGCTGTGCCTGCGCAAGATGCATCATCACGTAGAGTTCATCAAGCTCCTTGAATCCCTGATCTTCGGCCCGAATCACTTCCAATGATGTGACATTCGGCGTACCACGAGAGTTGCCAGCCAGCACTTCAATTCTCCGTGGGCTGATCCCGGAAGCGCCGGACGCGGCTGGTGTCTCTTGCAGACTAAGTTGGGCGATGTCGTCTGGCATGGCCTTGCCGTCGGACTTCTGTTCCTTTTCGGGCTTGGGGCAACGATCAATCTTCAATGCATCACACAGCTGAAGTACCCGGGCCACGCCGGTGCCGACGATGGCCGCATCTGCGGGCGCACCTTCGAGCGCGAACATCGGCGTGACGTCGCGCAAACCGAAATCGTTCCAGCGCCGCATGTGGTTGATGTCTTCCGCAACGAATCCGTTGCCAATGATGGTGCGGGATACGTTGGCTGCGTAATTACCGGCGATGCCGCCAAACTGCAAGGTTGGCGTCGCCACCAGCACCATGTTGCGCAACACCTCATCGTTCTGGATGGCGGCCAGTATCTTGGGGTAGTCCGCAATGCCATAGGCGGTCGGGTTGCCGCTGCCGTAAAGATAAAAGTCACGGTGTTGAATTTGCATGTGACCACCCTTTTGCACATAGGCGGTATGCATGGTGTAGTTGATATTGGCGCTATAGCCGCCGAATAGAAGTATTGAAGTCGCGCCGATCGCCATCGCCAGCAAGGTGGCCAATGAGCGGCGCCGGTTACGCAAGAGATTGCGGACCGCCAGGGACAAGGTCATCATGGCGCGTCTTCCTCGCCTTGGCGACGAATGCCGTGAATCGTCCCGTCCTTCAGGAAAATCGTGTCGTCAGCGGCCTTGATCACATCGGGATCATGAGACGAGAAAATGAACGAAACCGCATAACGCTCCACCATTTGGCGCATCAGGGCCAGAATGGCAGCCCCAGTCTCGCTGTCGAGATTGGCGGTCGGTTCGTCAGCGATAACCAGCTTTGGCTTGCGGGCCAAGGCGCGGGCTATGGCCACCCGTTGGCGTTGCCCGCCAGACAATTGACCTGGAAAATATTTTGCCTTGTCGCCCAGGCCCACCGCGTCCAGCAGCTTGGGTACCCGTTCACCCCGTTTTTTCGAAGATGAACCCGCCAGCAACAGAGGGTATTCGATATTTTCATACGCGCTCAGGACCGGCAGCAGGTTGAAGTTCTGAAAAATGAACCCGATGTTTTGGGCGCGGAAGTCCGACAGAGCGTCATCGGTCAAGTCGCCCACCTTGCAGCCGGCCACGATGACTTCGCCTTTGTCAGGCTTGTCGATGCAGCCGATCATGTTGAGCAGGGTCGTCTTGCCGCTGCCGGACGGCCCCATCAGCACGGTAAAGCAAGCTCGGCGGACGAGAATATCGACCCCCTTGATCACCGGGACGCTGACGGAGTCTAGGTGATAGGTTTTTTCGACCTGCGTGAGAACGGCCACTGGCCTGTGGTTTCCCGCGTTTCCCGCCGTCCGCTCTGTCATCTTTCGCCCCAATTGAAATAGGTTCGCTCGCATCACCAATTATTAGCGCATCCGAAGCCAAGTGGTTCCCAAATCACCGTGGATGGGGAACCAACAACATCGACCAGCGCACTGGATGACCCGAAATTCAGCCGAAAGAACAGTGTAAGGCGTTCGACGCCCGGACGGGTTGTCAAGTCAAGAGTGTCACTTGCACTGGCGGCATAAATTATGCCAACACTTCGTCACAAACCAAGTCTTCTGCAAATCTCAAGTGTCACCACGCTCTGGTTCATGCTGTAAAAGTGCAGCCCCGGCGCGCCGCCGGCGCGCAGCTGCTCGCACAGGTCGGTGACCACATCGAGCCCAAAAGCCTTGATCGATGCTGAGTCGTCGCCAAAACCTTGCAGACGCAAGCGAATCCAGCGCGGAATCTCGGCGCCGCAAGCATCGCTGAAGCGCATCAGCTGCGTGGAGCTGGCAATCGGCATGATGCCGGGCACGATGGGCAAGCTCAGGCCCAGCGCATCCGCCTCTTCGACAAAGCGGAAGTAGGCGTCGGCGTTGTAGAAATACTGGGTGATGGCGGAGTTGGCACCGGCTTTGACTTTGGTGGCAAAGGCCTGCAGGTCAGTTGCTGGCGACCTGGCCTGCGGATGCACTTCCGGGTAAGCCGCCACCTCGATATGGAAATAGTCTCCCGTTTCAGCCCGCACAAACGCCACCAGGTCGCTGGCGTAATGAAACTCGCCACCGACCCCAAAACCGCTGGGCAAATCGCCGCGCAGGGCGACCAGGCGCTTGACACCCATGGCTTTAAGAATGGCCAGCTGTTCGCGCACCTTGGCGTGGGTAGCACCGATACATGAAATATGCGAGGCGGCGCTGATCCCCTCGGCCAGGATGTCGCGCACGGTGCTGAAAGTGCCTTCCTGCGTGGAGCCGCCCGCACCAAAGGTCACCGAGCAAAATTCAGGCGTCAGGGCGTACAACTGCTGGCGCGCCACGCGAAGCTTTTCCACCCCTTCGGGCGTTTTAGGCGGGAAGAACTCAAAGCTCAAGGGGATTTGAGGGGTCGCGGTCATGACGGACTTTCTAAAGTTTCAGCTTGGCTGCGGCGATAAAAAATTCACGGTTGCCGTCGCCACCGGCAATGGGCGAATCAAACCACGCGGTCACGGTCAGACCCAGTGCGGCGCAAGCTTCGCGCAGACGCTGCTCTACCAGCAAGTACATCGTCGCATCCTTCACGATGCCACCTTTGCCAACCTGGCCGGGTTGCAATTCAAACTGGGGCTTGACCAGCGTCAGCAGCGTGCCACCGCATTTCAGCAGTGGCACCACGGCTGGCAGCACCAGGGTTTGCGAGATGAACGACAGATCGGCCACGATCAGGTCGAATTCGGGCGCGAACTCAACCAGGTCCGCATCACCTTCTTCTACATCAAATTGACCTCCAGCCCCCGTGCTTTCTTCATAAGCAGCTATTAAATCTGCAGCAACCAGGGCGCGCGCGTTGACTTTTTCAATGCACAGCACGCGTGGGTCTTCGCGCAGGCTGGGGTGTAACTGGGCGCTGCCCACGTCCACCCCGACCACCGAGGCGGCGCCGTGCTGCAGCAAGCAGTCGGTAAAGCCACCGGTCGACTGGCCCACGTCCAGACATTGCAGGCCCGCCACCGACAAGCCCACATTTTTGAGGGCGGCTTCGAGCTTGAGGCCGCCGCGTGACACGTAGCGCGCCTCGGCGTCGTTGAGCAGCTTCAGTTCAGCCTCCAGCGGAATCTCGTCACCATTTTTGGTAACAGTCTTCCACTCCGCGCCCTTGAGCCACTGCACGCCATCGGCAATCAGGCGCTGGGCCTGCGAGCGGGTGCTGGCAAGTTGCCGTTGCACGAGTAATTGGTCAGCACGCATGATGTGTAGCGGTCATTCAGCAGGAGGTCGGTTTATTTAGTAGCGATAGCTGTCAGCCTTGTACGGGCCCGCTTTGCTGACACCAATATAGGCGGCTTGTTCGTCCGTCAGTTCAGACAGCATGGCGCCGACTTTGCCCAGGTGCAGGCGCGCCACTTTTTCGTCCAGATGCTTGGGCAACACATAGACCTTGCCGACCTTGTATTGCTTGGGCTTGGTGAACAACTCGATCTGCGCAATGGTCTGGTTGGCAAAGCTGGAACTCATCACAAAGCTGGGGTGGCCGGTGCCGCAACCCAGGTTCACCAGACGGCCCTTGGCCAGCAGGATGATGCGCTTGGACGGTGTCTTGCCCTTGGCCGGGAAGATCACATGGTCGACCTGCGGCTTGATCTCTTCCCACTTGCACTTGTCCAGCGAGGCCACATCAATCTCATTGTCAAAGTGACCGATGTTGCAGACGATGGTCTGATCTTTCATGGCCGCCATGTGCTTGTAGGTGATGACGTTCAGGTTGCCGGTGCAGGTGACAAAAATATCGCATTTGTCAGCGGCGTACTCCATCGTCACGACCTTGAAGCCTTCCATCGCCGCCTGCAAGGCGTTGATCGGGTCCACCTCGGTCACCCACACTTGGGCCGAGAGTGCGCGCATCGCCTGGGCACAGCCTTTGCCGACGTCGCCATAGCCGGCGATCAATGCCACTTTGCCGGCGATCATGACGTCGGTGGCGCGCTTGATGCCGTCCACCAGCGATTCGCGGCAACCATACAGGTTGTCAAACTTGCTCTTGGTGACCGAGTCGTTGACGTTGATCGCACGCAGCATCAACTCGCCCTTGGCGGACATATCGTTGAGGCGGTGCACGCCGGTGGTGGTTTCTTCGGTCACGCCAACGATGTTTTTCAGGCGGCGGCTGTACCAGGTCGGGTCGACCTTGAGCTTGGCCTTGATGGCGGCGAACAGGCAAATCTCTTCTTCGCTGCCGGGTTTGGCCAGCAGCTTGATGTCTTTCTCGGCGCGCGCACCCAGGTGCATCAGCAGCGTGGCGTCGCCGCCGTCGTCCAGAATCATGTTCGGGCCTTCTGCCGCCGTGCCCTTTTTGCCGTCGAACTCAAAAATGCGGTGCGTGTAGTCCCAGTAGTCGGCCAGCGATTCGCCCTTGATCGCAAACACCGGTGTGCCCGTGGCCGCAATCGCTGCCGCTGCATGGTCTTGGGTCGAAAAAATATTGCACGAGGCCCAGCGCACCTGCGCGCCCAGGGCTTGCAGGGTTTCGATCAGCACGGCGGTCTGGATCGTCATGTGCAGCGAGCCGGTGATGCGCGCGCCCTTCAAGGGCTGCGACTTGGAAAATTCTTCGCGAATTGCCATCAGGCCGGGCATTTCGGTCTGGGCAATGTTCAACTCTTTGCGGCCCCAGGCGGCCAGGGACAAATCGGCGATGACGTAATCGACATTGGGCTTGAGAACAGCGGGTTTGAGAACAGCACTCATGAGATGGCTCCATACATTGTTGAATGCCACTGTGCCACGCGAGAACCCCAAAAAGCAGGCTCACCGCACAGACCAGTGGGTGAGCGCCGTTGACTGTCGCAGCCCCATCAGGGCCGCGTGCTCCGAGCCTCACTCGCGTCCCCTGCCGGTTTCTGGCCAGGATATCGAGCTGCAACGCTCCTCGGAAAAAGGCGATTATACGGAGCTACGGGCCGCATCGCTGCATGGCGATGCGCCAAGGCCTGCATGCTGGCGCTCCAAGCCCATATGGCTGAACCCAAGCACCGCCGCCAAGGGGAAGACATCCTTGGTGCGAGCCTTCCTATTTGGGTGGACGTCAGTTGTGACAGATCAACTTCGGTGCACGTGGCATGCGCCGAAGACTTGCAAAGCGACCGGCAATTGTGCTTTGGTACACCGCTGTGCCCTTGATGCATACCCTATCCCGCGTTCTGGCTTGTCTTTTGTTCGCTCTGCTGTCCTCGCTTGTGGTGGCGCAAGATCTCCCCACCAAATTTGATCCCCATCGGGGTGCAGCCAAAGATGTGACGACGGCCCAAAGCTTGGCAAAGGCCACTGGCAGGCGCGTATTGGTCGACGTCGGTGGGGAGTGGTGCGCGTGGTGCCGCATGCTTGATCGATTTATTGCTTCACAACCGCAAATCAGGGCGTTGATTGACAGTCACTACGTGTGGGTCAAAGTGAACTATTCACCCGAAAACAAGAACACGGCCGTACTCTCCAGGTGGCCCAAGATTCGAGGTTATCCGTATTTGCTTGTGTTGGACGGAGCCGGAAGATTGCTGCACGCCCAAGGCGTTCAAGGACTCGAAACTGAAACGGAAAAAGAAGCTGACGAGAATTACGATCCCGACCGGGTCATGGCATTTCTCAATCGCTACGCCACTGCGACAAGCGTTCCTGCGCAACACTATTGAACATTGAACGCCACGATGAACCAACCCATTGACCTGCAAGAACCGAGGGTGTCCGCTCGCAATTGTTCATTCAACTGGCGCGCCATTCGATATTCAATTTTTGCTGGCAATTCGTCACCTAATCTTACTGTGTCACAAAATGTGGCATGGTGTGAACCTCATTAATCCTTGTTGGAGGTGTTATGGACATATCCAAGGAATTCGAGCAGTACATGGCTCACCTGGCCGAAGGACTGGGTCATGCTGACCGTCGCGCCGGATTGAACGGTTATTGCACTGGTCTGATGCTCCCGCTGTCGCGCAAGAGCGTCGAGCCGATGGCCGCCCGCGTTGACCCACTGCACGCCAGCGCCAGGCACCAGTCTTTGCATCACTTTGTCGCCAAGGCTGAATGGAGCGATCAGCAACTACTGCGACGTGTGGCGCAGTGGGTGGTGCCGCAAATGGACTTTGGTGCAGGGGGCTGGTGGATCATTGACGACACCGGGCTTCCAAAGAAGGGCAACCATTCGGTGGGTGTGACCCGTCAGTACTGTGGGGTTCTGGGAAAACAGGACAGCTGCCAAGTGGCAGTCAGCATTTCGTTGGCCTGCGAACAAGGCAGTCTGCCGGTGGCCTGGCAACTGTATTTACCCCATAGCTGGGCAGAAGATGCTATTCGCAGAACCAAAGCGGGTATTCCGCAGGACATTGGGTTTGCGACCAAACCTCAAATTGCCCTGCAACAGTTGCGCCACCTGCTTATTCCATTTCTAATTCACAAATGAAGTTAAAAATGCACCAATGATCCAGGGCCAGGATACGATGGAGCCTACAGTGCTGGGGTCGAATTCCATTGTTTTCAGCGCCATCGACAAGTGATCTTCC
>Ga0209123_1001526_pt1 | contig 22575 bp, 21 predicted proteins | sample BarGraIncu00431A_FD_184500 | JGI IMG/M metagenome (GOLD analysis project Ga0209123, IMG submission 184500) | Arctic peat soil microbial communities from Barrow, Alaska, USA - Barrow Graham LP Incubations 004-31A (SPAdes) (version 2) | ecosystem: Environmental > Terrestrial > Soil > Wetlands >...
CAAAATCTGATTATCCTTCGGCTACTACTAAGAAAGCTTACACCACTCCCAAGGCTCGCGTGACAATCTCTGAAAAAACAAAAAAAATATTCGGATACCAGCTCTTTAATTCACAGAATCTCTCTTTCGAACCGGCTGTCAATATTCCCATTCCACGGGACTATGTTCTGGGTATCAGCGATCAGCTCTCCATCAATGTTTGGGGTGCCTCACAAACAAAGTACCAGCTCACCATCGATAAAAACGGGGCAATCACAATTCCAGATGTAGGACCTGTCTATCTTGCCGGTCTCTCTTTCGAAAAAGGACAGTTGCTGATTAAAAACCGGTTAATGGCCATCTACAGCGGTATGGCCGGTGAATACCCAAATACATGGGCGGAAGTGAGCCTCGGTGCGGTCCGCTCGATCAAGATAAATGTGATCGGGGAGATCAATGCACCGGGAACCTATACCCTTTCCTCAACGGCTTCAGCTTTTAATGCCCTTTACCTCTCCGGTGGTCCAAACGAAAACGGATCATTCCGCGAAATCAGACTGATCCGCGACGGGGTGACCTTCAAAACAATCGACGTTTACGACTTTCTGATCAATGCCGATCCAACGGCCAATGTGCAACTCCGCGAACAGGATATCATCTTCGTTCCCAACTATAAAACACGCGTTGAGATTGCAGGTGAGATCAAGCGAAAAGGGATTTTCGAAATCAAAACCACCGAAACAATGTCTGACCTGATCCGGTTTGCAGGTGGTTTCGGTGATAAAGCATACGCCCATGCATTGACGGTGATACGCAATAACGACAGGGAACGCGAAGTGCGCAGCGTCGCAGATACCGATTTTAGTAAGTTCGCCTTACAGAATGGTGACTCAATCCGTGCAGACTCGATTTTGAACCGCTTCAGCAACCGCGTGGCAATTAAAGGATCCGTTTTCCATCCTGGAAATTATGAACTTACACCCGGAATGAAGCTCTCTGACCTGATTAAAAAAGCCGACGGATTGCGCGAAGATGCATTTATGAACCGCGGGCTGATCAGCCGGATAAAAGAGGATAACTCACCCGAGAATATCTCCTTCGATCTTAAAGAGGTCATGAAGGGGAGCAATGACATTTTACTCCGTAAGGAAGATAAGGTACTGATCAGTTCCATCTTTCAGATGCGCGAGAAAAGATCGGTCACGGTTGTAGGTGAAGTCATGAGACCCGATTCTTTGGAATATCAGGACAATATGACGCTCGGTGATGTGATCTTCAAAGCCGGGGGATTCCGTGAGCAGGCTGACATTTCGGTTGTTGAGGTATCACGCAGGCTAAGCTACGAACAGGCAGCCAAAGTGACAGATAAAATGAATGATATTTTTCAGTTTGCCCTTACGCGCGACCTGAAACTCTCACCAACCGATGCCGCCTTTAAATTGATGCCATTCGATGAAGTTTATGTACGCCGGGCACCAGGCTACCGCGACCAGGGAACCGTTATGATTACAGGTGAAGTTATCTACGCAGGAACCTATGCTATCTCGGATAAAAACGAAAAGATATCAAATGTTATCAAAAGAGCCGGAGGGTTAATACCCGGCGCGTTTATCAGCGGGGCAACATTAACCCGTACATACAAACTCTCCGAGGCTGAGCTTGAGAAGAAAAAACAACTGATGAAAAGGGACACCACACTCAGAGATTCCCTTTTAACCTTAAAAAATACGTATCCTGTCGGAATTGAGCTGGAAAAAATTCTCGCTAGCCCAGGCAGCAGCATCGATCTGTTGTTACTACCCGGTGATGTGATCAATGTTCCCCGTCAATTACAGACTGTTAAAGTATCGGGTAATGTGATGAATCCACTGGCATTAACCTACGAAAAACGATTTTCGCTAAGCAGATATATCGACCGGGCCGGAGGATATGACGACCGGGCCAGGAAATCGAGAACTTATGTGATCTACCCCAATGGCACAACAGCTTCAACACGTGGTTTTATTTTCAGACGAAGTCCACGTATAACCCCCGGGTCAGAGATTATCGTTCCTAAAAAAGCGGTGAAAACTGACAATACCATGAAGTGGATAGCCATCGCTTCTGCCCTTGCTTCTGTGGCAACTGCCGTCGCTACACTTGTGATCGTGACAAGATAATCTTGAATTACGAATTATAAATTACGAAAGACGAAATACAAACTATAAATTACAAATTATGAAGAATGACAATGTACTACAAATAAAAAGCTTTGCATTTGCCGTAAAAATTGTAAAGGTGTATCAATTACTTGTTGAAGAAAAAAGGGAGTTTGTTCTTAGCAAACAATTATTGCGGGCCGGAACTTCAATTGGTGCTAACGTTGAAGAATCGATTGGTGGAAAGTCGGATAAAGATTTTTTTACGAAATTGACAATATCCTATAAAGAAGCAAGGGAAACACATTACTGGATTCGATTATTGACAGCTACGGACTATTTAATGAAAGACAAAGGAGAAAGTCTTTTGCAGGATGTTGAAGAACTCTTAAGAATAATCGGCTCCATCCAAAAAACACTTCGTTCAAAAAATTCGTAATATGCAACTTCCCCTTCGTAATTCCCAATTCGTAATTTCCCATTCGTAATTCGTAATTTAAAATTCGTAATTAACACAATGTCAACCGAAAATACAAAACCTGTTACCCCAATTGCCGATGACGAAATAGACCTGATCGCCCTTGCCAAAACCTTTTGGTCCGGCAGGCGAACTGTGCTGATATCGATCCTGATTTGTGGAATACTCGGCTTCTTTATCGCAATTTTCTCTTCCAAAGAATTTGTGGCCACCACTATAATGGTTCCCTCAGGCAGCGATGCAGGTTCCAAATTGGGGGGGTTGGGAGGATTAGCTGCGATGGCAGGAATTAATATTGGTTCTGCCACAAGCAGTGAACTCTCGCCAACAGTCTATCCACAGATAGTATCGAGTCTACCCTTTCAACTGGAATTGATGAAAACCACCCTCAATTTTAGTGAACTCAAAGAGCCCATATCTTTTTACGACTATTACACCAGAAATCAAACACCAAATCTACTACTCAAATACACGATAGGTTTACCCGGAATCATCCTAACAACTATTAAAGGGAAACAACCTGAAAAGTTAATAACAAGTGAAGAAAATAGACCTTTTGAGTTGAGTGATAAACAGCGAGATGTCCGCCAGATTCTTTCTAAATTAATTTCACTAGAAACCAATGCTAAGGAGGGGACAATAACTCTCTCAGCGAAAATGACCGAGGCTCGTCCGGCAGCACAACTGGGACAACGTGCCCAGGAGCTATTACAACAGTACATCATTGAGTTTAAAATTAAAAAGGCCAAAGCAAACCTGGATTTTATTCAGCAGCGCTACGATGAGACAGCCCAAAAGTATGAGACAGCCCAGCAACGCTTAGCCGCTTTCAGCGACCGCAATAAAAATGTCTCATTAGCCACTGCCAAAACTGAAGAGGAGCGTTTAAGAAGTCAATACAATCTTATTTACGGTATCTACTCCGAACTCGCCAAGCAGCTTGAACAGGCAAAAATCCAGGTAAAGCAGGATACACCTGTATTCACAATTATTGAACCTATTTCTGTTCCTACAATACGATCGAAACCCAACCGCCCGATGATCCTCTTTATCTGGCTCTTCCTCGGAGGAGTAATCGGTACAGGAATTATATTTGGCCGAGATTATTACGGTACAATCAAAAAACAATGGAACGAGAAGTAGATGGAGAGGCGACGGAGAGAAGGGGCGACAGGGAGAAGGGGAGAAAGGGCGACGGGGAGAAAGATCACCACAGCGTGGTGAAATATTGGTAGCCCGGGGTAAGTGAACGAAGAGAACGCAACCCCGGGATAAAGAAGTAGGATAAAAAAAGGCGCAACTACAAATGTTTGCTGAAATTAAAACGATATATGCACCGCAAATAAAAGGTAGGACGGTATCAATACAATATCTGTAAACAAAAATTGCACGAGTCACAACAACGAGGAAATACGACTGGGAGAAAGGGCGAGCGACAGCTTGAAGCATAACCCAGAGAGGAAATAAACGACATAAAATGAGGCGTAGTTGCAACGGTAAATCGAAAAGAATTTGCTCCACGCACCGCAAATCATAACAAGTAGAAAACAGGTATTTCGTTTAGGTTTGGTTTTGCATAATTTATAAATTTTTATTCAAAATGCGTTTAAATCCCGAAATTGCTTCCTATTTAAAAAAGTTAATTCAGGAAATTATACCTGGATCGACCGTATATTTATTCGGATCCCGGGCAGATGATTTGGCCAATGGTGGAGATATTGACCTGATGATCCTTACAGAAAAAGCTACCAATTCGCGTCTATTGCGAAAAGTCAGACTTGAGTTTATTAAGAAATACGGTTGGAGAAAAATTGATTTGGTAAATTTTACCTATTCTAACGAGTCTCCATTCCGAAAATTAATTGGCATCAATGCAATTCAATTATAAAACGGGCTTCTTATTGTGAGTTTCTTAAATCTAAATGAATAACAAAATCTATCACCAATGAAAACAGATCAATATCAAATAATTATCGATCTGCTCCAATCCGAATTGGTACTATTACAAGCTGCTGTAGACACGCTTCAAATGTCAGTCAGTAAATGCAAAAAAATAGGAATAAAAGAGAATTGTACCTTTGAAGAATTGGAATCCTTCGATTCATTGACTTCAAAATTCAACCGCACTTCGGATATTTTCACTCAAAAGGTACTTCGATCAGTTTGGATGTTGCTCCACGAACCTTTTGTTCCATTCATTGACATGATGAACAAAGGTGAGAAAATGTTGATGCTTCAATCTGCAGATCAGATGATCGAAATTCGGGATTTAATAAATCAGATAACTCATGAGTATATTCCTGAAGCAATTCGTGACCTTGTTCCTGAAGTCATTGAGTTGACCTCACAACTTATCGAAAACATCAATAAATGCCGACATTTCATTGATAAAAGAGCATGGATCACTAAGTAAGATAAGCTCTAATCTAACACCAAAGGAAGTATCGACTCAATATTTGCTTAACTGAACCTATTTTCATTTAAAGATTCGAGTCTATTCGTTTTAATTCGTTTCTTATTCGTGTAAATTCGTTTCCACCTGATCCGTGTAATCCCTCTTGTAATCCGTGAAATCAACTCTTTAATCCGTGTAATCTTTTTCCACCATGAAAATATTAGTAACCGGCACAGCCGGCTTTATCGGCTTCCACCTGGCAAAAGCACTCCTCGAAAGAGGTGACGAGGTCGTGGGGATTGACAATATCAATGACTATTATGATGTTGAACTTAAATATTCCAGGTTAGCTGAAACCGGTATCAATCGGGATACAATTACTTACAACCATTCCGTTCAAAGTTCAATATATCCAAACTATCAGTTTGTAAAGCTGGACCTTTCGGATCACGCTAATTTGGAGCAACTCTTTACAGCACAAAAATTTGACAAGGTAATCAACCTTGCAGCTCAGGCCGGTGTCCGTTACTCGCTCGAAAATCCGCAGGCATATATTGATGCCAATATCACAGGATTTCTAAATATTTTGGAGTGCTGCAGGTACCACAAAATCAAGCACCTTGTTTATGCGAGTTCATCAAGTGTTTATGGGAACAACAGCAAAATGCCATTAAGTACGGCTGACAGCGTCGATCATCCGATCAGCCTGTATGCCGCAACCAAAAAAAGTAACGAGTTGATGGCACACACGTATAGTCATCTGTTCGGAATACCAACCACAGGTCTCCGGTTTTTTACCGTTTATGGACCTTATGGCCGACCTGACATGGCGCTGTTCCTATTCACAAAAGCAATCCTTGCTGGACAACCGATCCAGGTTTTTAACAACGGGGAGATGAAACGTGACTTTACTTATGTGGACGATATAGTTGGGGGAGTAACAAGAGTACTCGATCATACGCCGATACCCGATTCAAAAAAACTTTCCGATCCGTCTGTAAGTAAAACGGCTCCCTATAAAATCTATAACATCGGGAACTCCACGCCTATCCGGTTAATGGATTTTATTGAAGCGATTGAAACGAAACTGGGTATTGATGCAAAAAAGGAACTGCTTCCGATGCAGCTTGGCGATGTCCCAATGACCTGGGCCGACACTACTGATCTGGAGGCAAATCTTTATTACCGTCCCGACACGCCAATCAAAGAAGGAGTAGGCAGGTTTATCGATTGGTATAAGAGCTATTACATACACTGAGAGAAAATTCACATAGAGTATTACCGTGTACTACACAGAATAACACGGTTTTTTTATTCACTGAGTCTCACTTTTTTACTCAGTGATACTTTGTGTAACTCCCATCGCATAACCTCTCAACAATTTCATTTAACCTATGGAGCTGATCCAAATCACGATTGAAATTCTTAACTCCGCCTACAATGTACACGCAACATTAGGTCCAAGATTACTTTAAATGGACTACAAAGCAAGTCTTGACATTAAACTTCGTAAAAAGGGGTTGAGTAGTAGAGATTGAAAAACCAGTCCCTATAGTTTATGAAGAAGTTATACTCGACTGCGGATACTGTATGTATCTATTGGTCGAAGACCAAGTGACCGTTGAAACTTAAAACTGTGGATAAATTCAATGATATGCATTTTGCTACGGTATTAACCCATTTGCGTTTTTGGAATAAAAAATTTGGACTGCTCATTAATTTCAATGTTAAAAGTTTAAAAAGCAGGATAAACAGATTTATAATGTAAAGAATGCTACATAGCGTCGGACAGAGTTATATATAGAGTCACACATTGCCTAATTATACGCTAAAGCACATAATATCTGCGTAATACTCCAAAAATACTGCATGATTTTTCAACCATATTACTCAGTGATTATTCTGTTTAAGCCTTAAATTGTGAAACTTCTTGAATCTAAATTTTCATAAAATTCGTTAAAATTAACTTCGCCGATCTTCGGTTTCATATCGCCATTAAAAAAACAAATTATTTCGTGTGAAATTAAATCATTCCTGATTTGACCTTAAATAAAACGAAGCTTTGGCGATTTTGGTTACTTTTGCACGGGTATTAAAAAAGCTAAAATCGCACAATTTACGGGCTGTTGGTAGGCTAATTGGGAGTGAGAGGGCGTAGCTGCGAAAGGTCTATTAAAGGGAGAAAATGCGAAGAACCGAAATGAACGAGATTAAAAAAGTTCGTAATTTTGAATTTATCATTCATTAATTTTTTAAACAATCGCTTTTATGAAAATATAAAAAGGCATTAGTTGAGACCGCATTTCACCTCGATCCGTTGAATCAGTTTTAATCAATGCAATCTTTTAACTATTACTTTTCCTTCAAAATAATTTCATTTAATTAATTATTCCAAATTTTCCGTAAATTTAATTATTTCATTTTTTATTAGTATCAGTTATTCAACAAATTATCAACAATCAAATTATTATCGTTCCTGTAACAAAGTGTGCTCGTGAGTGCAGTTTTACAAACGAAGAATTACCTGTCATTTTTAAATTTGAAGCATTTAGTCTTCCCACAACCTATCAAAATTTGTAACCTATCCGCCATAGTCTAAACCATCGTACGTTTGGAGTTTGAACCATTATTGCGACGGCATCAGATGTAATTGAAACACAAATAGAAATTATAGACAACCTATATGAGAGTTTCCAATTTTCTATTCTTTCATTTCCCCAATCATGTTCTCTCTCTATTTACTAGGTTTACATTTCATAAAGTACAAAAGGCATATGTATATATAAGCAAACAATATTTCGATCCTAAAAGCGTTTTTAATAAAAAAAGTAAAAATTAGTTTATAACCATTGCTAAATAAGGTAACGACTTTTAATACAACAAAACTCCTGAAATTCACTATTATTTAGTGACCTTAGCCGACCTTGTTCTCAGTTATTTAGCGGACCACATTACGATATTTCTTAAATTCATCTTTTTCAATTCGATTCTTTAATCAATTTTAAAAGAAAATTAAAATATACACCATTCAAACTAAGATCGTCAACCATGATTCAAACAATAATAGTTAGTGATAAATAAAAATTGGAAAACGATACAAAATAACAAAAAAGTCATAGAAAACTACTTTTTCATGACAGTGTTGCAGGTATTAAATTCTCTATTTTACTTACTTATTTATCCTTTCCTCATTCGAAAATTAGGAACAGAAAGCTACGGGTTATATGTGTTTGCAATGAGTATAATAACCTACTTCATAAGTTTAGTGAGTTTTGGATTCGATTTTCCAGCTGTTAAAGAGATAGCACAACATCCAACCGACCATGAAGTTAAAGTAAATACTCTTTCGTGTGTTTTCACCGCCAAAATTTATTTAGAAATTATTTCATTTATAATTTTTGCTCTTCTAATAGCATTAATACCTACAATTCGACAGTATTGGTATATCTATATAATTCTGTTTGGAAATACACTTGTAAATATTTTATTCCCGATCTGGTATTTTCAAGGGATTCAAAAAATGCGAATTGTAACTTATATTCAGTTAGCGCTCAGGTTAATTTCTTTGCCATTTATTTTTTGGCTTATTTCTAAACCGGAAGATGTTTGGAGGTTCGCAGCAATAGCAACTGCGACCAATGTTGGTGGAGGTTTAGTAGCAGCGTATATAATACATTATAGCGAGGAAATAAAAATTAAATGGATGCCCTATGGGAAACTGAAAGTCTGGTATCAAGATGGCCTGCCATTTTTTTGGTCCACAGCAGGTGCAGCTATAAAACAACAAAGTATTCCAGTTATAATTGGAGCATTTTTCAATATGACAGATGTTGCCTTATACGACTTAGCTTATAAAATTATATTGATTCCTAATATATTATTCGGAAGTATTAATGGTGCACTTTTTCCAAAAATTGCTAAGGATAATCGAAAAAACATTATCAAGAGAATATTTCAGATTGAAACCTTTGCGGGTTTGCTGGTAATTTTATCGGTTATATTGTTTGGCAAATGGGTTATCCAATTTCTTGGTGGAAATGAAATGCAGGGAGCCTATCCAATTGCAGTTGTACTAAGCTTCGGAGTGCTAACGTTTCTATTGGTTAGTGGGTATATAAGTTTTATTTTTGTCCCTCAAAAAAAATATTATCTCGTTACTCAAAATCAAGCCGTTGCATTTATAAACTTTTTTGCTTTAACATCGCTAGGGTTATTATTTTATAAAAGCATATTATCAATAGCCGCTGCTTGGTCATTAACTCAGTTATTTGAAATAATATACTGCAATATTTTAATTAAAAAACACAAATTATTCTGAATAATTTATAGAGATTTTAATCCTCAAACATAGGAGTTGATAGAGTATTAAATCTCATATGTTCATTAAAAAGATGGCTATTATAGACATTTAGGTATTCTCATTTAGAAAGCTCTATAATTACAATTTCAGTATATCAAAAATATATGTTATAATTGGCAATATTAATACCATATAAACGTCATGTAATGTCAAGAAAGTATTAAATCCATTGGTAAAATAGGTCAATTTGAAAAACAGATGGCTAGTCTTCAGCATGCTGAAATGGTTAATCCATTGCAGAAATAAGTAAAGTAGCTGATTTTGTGTTTTTATAACTGATCTTTGTAGAGAGAAGTTATTAGATTCCCTGCGTCTAATGTGATTGGAGTAATAATTTTATTAGTTCCCATTTAAATAATATGCCATACATATTTATAGTTTTTTATCTGACATTTTGTGCATATTGGTATGATTATAGAAGTCGTCAAAAATACAGGAATGCAAGTTATTTTATTGCATTCCTTTTGCTGGTTGCAATGTCTTCTCTGAGATATCGCGTAGGTGGGGACGCTCTATTTTATGCGGATTATTATCCCAAAATGCCAACATTAGAAGATGCGTCCTATTATATAAAATACCAGAATATTTATTTACACATGCCTTTATGGATTTATCTTACTGCAATATGTAAATCCATAAGTGATAACGTTGTACTTTTTCAGATTATTCATTCATTTATATTTAATACTTTTCTATTTGTTTTTATTAAAAGATATACTGATAAATATTTTTCAGTACTTCTATTGCTTTTTATGTCATTATTATATTTATATTTTGGTATTGAAATTCAACGGGAAGTTTTAGCCATAAGCATTTTTTTATATAATATTAAAAATCTTGAGGAAAAACGCTGGGTGAAATATTACTTTTTTGCAATATTTTCGTTTTTATTTCATGTCAGCGCAATTATCATATTTGTACTACCTTTCTTTAGATTTATCAAGTTCAATAGAAGATTGGTAATTTTACTTCTATTCATTTCATTTATTATCCCACTTATCAGTAATAACATTTTTAATTTTTTCTCTTCATTTATCTTATTAGATACAATGAAAAGCAGAGCAGATTATTACTCCGAAATCACATTTAGTCTTTTGGGGCTTTTGTCCTATTATGCAGTTCGAGTACTCTTGTTTATTCCATTGGCATTATATTTATATTCTAAGGAAAAAAGAAATTTGAAATATAATTGGTTTTATTCTTCATTTCTGATTATTTCAATATTAGCACAGTTCTTTGTCATGTTTGAGCGATTTTTAAATTATCTATATCCCTTATATTTAATTATTGTAATTGAATTTCTATATTATAATTTCCCAACCATAAAATCTTTGCTCCTAAAATCGATAATTGTTGTATCCGTATTTTTACATATATTTTTCATTATTGATTATAAACTGTTTACTAAAAACAGCACAGGCCAACATTATTATGCATTATTCTTCCCGTATAATTCAGTTTTTAATCCGCAAATAAATAAAGAAAGAGAAAACTATTATTACTAAGCGTAACTATAATTTTCAAAATCACATTTAAGTAAATTATCATGTCAAAAAGACTTTCCATAATAATAGTAACTTACAATTCAGAAAAATTGATTTTCGATTGTTTAGATTCTATTTATAAATATAATGATATAGGAAATGGACTCGAAATAGTAATAGTTGATAATTGCAGCGATGATAGAGATAGTGTTTTTGCAAAAATCCGATCTGATTATCCTGCAGATATTATTTTAATAAAAAGTGCGGTAAATAAGGGCTATGGAGCTGGTAACAACCAAGGTGTTCAAATAGCAAATGCTCCAGTATTCATTGTAATGAACCCAGATGTAAGGTTAGTTGAACCCATTTTCAAAAAACTTCTATCTAAATTTGAATGCAATCCAAAGATTGGGCTTATTGGTGTAAATTTTACCGATGGTTCTAATAATCTACATCTCAAGCCTGAATATGCTAATTGGAGTAAAATGCTTTTATTTCACCTATATCATAAGTTTGGATGGTTTAAAATTGAGCAAATGTATTTCTCCGGTAGTTTTTTAGTATTCGATAAACAATCCTTTATTGATGCAGGCTCATTTGACGAGAATCTCTTCCTGTTTTATGAAGAGGCCGATATTTCTAATAGGATTCTTGCTATTGAAAAAGAAACAATATTAGCAAAAGACATTTTTGTTTTGCATTTAATGCATGGAAGAGATGTAAATTTATATCTATTGAAAATTGGTGCAGAATCACGGAAATATTATTTCAAAAAATACAATGCAGATTTAAATCAGTATTATACTTATCTTCTCATTAAATATAATATTAAACATATAATTGCCATAATTTTAAATAACAAAATTCGTAAAGCTGATTATAAAGGGTGGATTGAAATATGTAATAATTATAAATTTAAAACTAAATGAAATGAATGTAGTAAGCAACAAGTATCTAATTAAAATAGCAGCCAAATTTTCCTTTTTTATAAGAATTAAAAGATATCTAATAGCATATAAGGATTCAGTTATATATTCAAAGAATAGCTATTCCCAATATAGTGAAGATTTATTTTTGATGGAGCAACTTCCAAATATCTCCCCCAAAAATTCAATTTATATAGAGGTAGGTGCGAACCAGCCAACACAGATATCCAATACGTATCTATTTTATCGCAAAGGATTTCACGGTATAGTTATTGAACCAAATCGTGAAATGACAAATTTATTTAGGCGATTCCGACCCAACGATATTCATCTTGAAATTGGATGTTCTAATATTAATGGAATTCTAAAATTTAAAAATTCAACTTCTTCGGTTTTATCAGGATTTACAGATGATATTAAAGAAATGAAAGGCCAATCATCATGGGTTCCTATATTAACAGTTGATGAAATATGGTGCGACGCAGGAGAAAAACAAATAGTTTTTCTTTTATCAATTGATACTGAGGGATTTGACTTGAACGTTATAAAAGGTGCTAGAGAAACACTCAAGCATACGATTTGTGCAATAATTGAAACAAGTGAAAATGATAAAGATGAAATCCAAGAAATTATGCAAGCAGAAGGTTTTAAATTAATTAAAAAAACTGAATGTAATTGTATTTATCTAAATGAAGAAACTGCTAATAAATATAGAAAACCTTAATAATGAGATATAAACCATATAATTATTTGTAAAATAATAAATGCTAATTGAATATTACAAAGATATCCAAATTCTTAATGATAGAATTACAATCCATTATAAAAAGGTCATGCAAAAATGTATTTGTATATCCTAAATTACCAGCAGTTTATAATCTTGGATTCATCAGGTATAGGGGTTCAGGACTAGCTAATTGTTTATTTATAGCAGCCAGAGCCTATCTGCTTGCCCATAGAAATGAATGGAATCTAATTAATCCAACTTGGAATAATTTAGTATTGGGACCATACTTAAGATATGAAAGAGATAAAAGACATTACTTTGGCATCCTAAAAAAGACGGGCATATCGGGGTTATTGAAGCTGTACTATTTGTTTTTCACACCCACAATCACAATTGAAGATGCCATTAACGGCAAAAAAGGAAAGATTATAATTGACGGATTAGGGAATTATTTTGAAGATTTAATTGATGAGCAAAAGAAATTAAAAGTTTTCATCTACAGTATATTACAAAACAAAACCTTATCTTCTGTCGAGCATATCGATTTTAAAAATATTATTGGAATTCACATAAGACTAGGCGACTATCCAGCAGAGTTTAGGACAAGTATAATTTGGTATGAGAAAGTTGTAAAAGAGATTATTGCTAATCATGCAAGTAATTACAAATTCTTTATTTTCTCAGATGGCCATGATAATGAATTACAAGAACTCTTATTATTACCTCAAGTGGAACGAGTTTTCTTTGGAAATGCCATTTCAGATATTATAGCGTTAAGTAAATGTAAGTTAATTATAGGATCTGATTCAACATTCACCGGATGGGCAGCATTTTTAGACCAAGCTCCAACAGTTTTCCCTAAAAAACATTTTGGAAAGGTATTAATAAATCATGATCATGAATTTATTGAAGATGGCGATTCTGAAAAATTAAAGAAATTTCTACATACATATCTAACGTAAATAATTCCTTATTTATAACATGTTCGATTTGATTTATATCACTAACCTTCCTTCGTTTTATAAAATTAATTTATTTAATGAGATCGCAAAGCACAGAAAAATACTCGTTGTGTTCACTCATAACTATAGTATTCAACGCAATGCAGATTTTTATATAGGAAAAAAAGAATTCGCCTATATATCAATTGCAGATAAATCAAGATTAGGTAAAATATTTTTCATCTTAAAGTTATTAAAGAAAACATCTTATCAACAAATTATCATTGGAGGTTGGGATCAATTGGTATTTTGGGCTGCAGCATATTTTAGTCCGCGGAGTAGGAATGGGGTTATAGTTGAATCAAGTATATTTGAAAGTAATACTAATGGATTTAATGGTTTAATTAAAAAACTTTTTTTCTCCCGCATCTCAAGGGCATATGTTTCAGGAAAGTCTCAGGTAGATTTGTGCATAGCATTAGGTTTTAAAGGCATAAAAATCGTAACAAAAGGTGTAGGTATATTCAATATAAGACCACAACCTCATTATATCACACGCACTAAAGTTAAATATTTTATTTATGTAGGTAGATTATCTAAAGAAAAAAACCTTCAGTTTTTAATTGAAACCTTTAATAAACTGCCTGAACTTGTCTTAAATATCATTGGCTTTGGACCGCAGGAATTATTTTTAAAATCCATTTCTATGCAAAATATAGTTTTCCATGGAGCTATACCCAATTCTGAACTATACAAACAATATCAAAAGAATGATGTATTTGTTTTGCCATCAATTTCTGAGCCATGGGGAATGGTCGTAGAGGAAGCCTTTAATAGCGGATTGCCTGTGATTGTAAGCGATAAAGTAGGCTGTGCTGAAGAAATCGTAACGATTTCTAATGGTATTGTTTTCAAATTATCAGATCCTTCCGGGTTGAGAAATGCATTATTAAAAGTACAGAAAATTGATTACTATAATTCACTCCGATTAAGTATCAGTAAAATGGATTTTAAAAAAATCACAGAAAACCAAATTAACTGTTACTTACATTAGAAATTTATAAAAACCATCTTTACATTCTGATTTTATATTTATGAAGAAATTAGGAAGTGACTGTTTGCAAGAGTTAGAGTAGTTTATTGTCTTTCGTTGAAGAACTATAAAAATTACAACTGGTTAGTATCAGAACAAATCAGAAAATTAAACTTTGTATAAAATGACAAAGAAAATATTAAAGTATTTATGAAACAATTAAAAATACTTCATAATGTAAATTCCGTAGGAAAAACATCTTTTGGCTTTGGACAAATCTCTGTGAGTTTAGCAAAAGCTCAACACGATCTTGGTCATGATGTTGATTTATGGTGTCTCGATAATGACGAGGGTATTCAATGGGCATCCTCAACACATGATTTTCCAGCCGAACGCATAAAAAGATTTAACCTTTTTGGCCCTATATTTTTATTATATAGCCCGGAAATGAAACGACATGCAAACCAAAATGCTGAAGGAATATTCGATATTGTTCATCAACATGGAATATGGTCCGGTGTTTCTAGTGCTACATTCAAATTTTCGCAGAAAGGAAAAACTCCAACTATTATTTCTCCTCATGGCACTTTGAATCAATGGGCTCTAAATTCTTCACGTTTGAAAAAAAAGATTGCTCTTACAATCTACGAAGGAGCCAATCTTAGACAGGCTTCATGTTTACATGCAACATCAATAAATGAGATCGATGACTTCAGAAACTTTGGCCTTAAAAACCCAATTGCCTACATTGAGAACGGTATTAATGAAAAACATTTATTTACTAAAGGAAATGCAGACAGATTTAGGGAACAGTATTTTATAGATAGCAATAAACGCATTTTGTTTTTTTTGTCCCGAATCTCGCCAAAAAAGGGTTTGCTAATGCTTGTTGAAGCTATTAATTCCATTCAAGATGATTTTACTGATTGGCTGTTAATTATTGCAGGGAATGACGAATTCAATCATAAAAAGGATATAGAGTCCATAATAACCCAATTTCAACTTAATAATAAAATAAAAATCATAGACCCATTGTTTGGTCAAGATAAAGAGGATGCCTTTGCAGCTGCTGAATTATTCATTTTACCATCCTATAGTGAAGGATCTCCAATGGTAATTCTTGATAGTCTTGCCGCCGGTGTGCCAGTGATTACAACGAAGGCATCAACTTGGAGTGATCTTATAGAGTATAACTGTGGATGGTGGACTGATATAAGTACTTCAGCAATAGCTTTAGCGATAAAAGAAGCTACAAATATGCCTTCTGATTATTTACAGATGATGGGGAAAAATGGAAAAGATTTAATTTCTTCAAAATATACATGGTCACAATTAGCACAGAAAACAATACAACTATATAATTGGGTATTAGGACGTGGCGCTAAGCCTGATTTTGTTTCACTTGATTAGATAGATAGTAAGAAGAATATATGAAAATTTTAATTCTAGGTGGAAATGGTTTTATCGGCTCTCATTTAGTGGATAAACTACTAAAAGAAGGTCACTATGTTAGAGTTTTTGACAAGAATGAAGAACATTACAGGAAGGCATTACATAATGTTGATTATCAATTTGGAGAATTTGGCAATCGTGGTTTGTTATCTGAAGCTTTGAATGGAATTGATGTGGTAGTTCATTTAATAAGCACTACACTTCCCAAAACTTCTAATGATGATCCTGTATTTGATGTACAGTCAAATGTGATAGAAACACTTTTCCTGCTTGAACAATGTGTAGAAAAAAAAATCAAAAAAATTATTTACGCTTCTAGTGGTGGAACCATATATGGTATTCCAAAAGCTGTTCCGGTTTTTGAAGAAAATCAAACAAATCCTATTTGTTCTTATGGTATAAGCAAACTTACAATAGAAAAATATCTATATCTATTTAATCAACTTCATAATCTGGACTATGTCATAATAAGGCCATCCAATCCATTTGGCGGTCGACAAAATCCATTTGGTATTCAGGGAGTCATTCCAGTATTTCTTGGGAAAATTGTACGAAACCAATCGATTCAAATCTGGGGTACTGGAGATATTATAAGAGATTACATCTATATCGATGATTTAGTAAACGCATTTTATGCTGCAATTATATATAATACAACATTCCGCATCTTTAACATTGGTTGTGGACAGGGGTATTCATTAAACGATTTGCTGTCCGTTATGAAAAATGTCACAGGTCGCGATTTGTTGGTTACGTATACTAGTTCACGAATTTATGATGTACCTAAAATCTATCTGGATATAACTAGGGCAACCCAAGAACTTAATTGGAGACCATATACTTCTTTAGAACAAGGGATTAAACATACTTGGGATTTTGTGAGTAATCTTTAAATACTTAAAATGAAGCTTAGTAGGATTAATATTAAATAACTAATTATTTTGAACTATTAAATATTTTAAGCTAAATCATTTTAATTTTTCCGTTTTACACTTATGCCAATCACATTACAGCATAATATTGAACATGTTCTCTGATACCAAATTTTGAAAAATATCGCTGCAATTTTAAAAGAGATAAATCGTTTACGATCATTCTGCTACACAATATCTTAACATGCTAAAGTCAGACTTGTCTTCATACAATAACAGATGGTTTAAGCCAGGAAAAAAGTTGAAAATTATAATATGGTATTTCGTAAACCGTTGTTTTTTCAATACATGTATTCCATATCCTAACCGTTATAAAATTGTTCTTTTAAAAATATTCGGCTCCAAAATTGGTAATAATATTTTGATAAAACCTAATGTCAGTATAAAATATCCATGGCTGTTAAAAATTGAAAATAATGTTTGGATTGGCGAAAATGTTTGGATTGACAATTTAGCTAGTGTGAGAATTGGGTCAAATGTTTGCATTTCGCAAGGGGCTATGCTAATTTGTGGCAATCATAATTATAAAAAACCAAGCTTTGATTTAATGATTGGTGATATTATTCTTGAAGAAGGAGTTTGGATTGGGGCAAAATCCTTAGTTTGTCCTGGAGTTACCTGTAAAAGTCATTCAATATTGACTGTTGGTTCTGTTGCAACTCAAAATTTGGAAGAATATACAATTTATCAAGGAAATCCCGCAAAAAAAATAAAAGATAGAATAATTTTTGAATGAAAATCACGATCATTACAGCCACATACAATAGCTCATCTACCATTGCAGCATGTATTACATCAGTCAATGAACAAACTTACCAAAATATTGAGCACATTATTATTGATGGGGCCTCAACTGATAAAACATTAGAAATAATACAGAACACTAAAAATAAAATCACGAAAATCATTTCAGAACCAGACAAAGGTATATATGATGCTATGAATAAAGGGATAAGATTAGCAACAGGTGATATTGTTGGAATATTGAACAGTGATGATTTCTTCACTTCGAATAAAGTGATCGAGAAAATCGTCTCCACGTTTATGACAAATTCTTTAGATGCAGTTTATGGCGACATCTGTTTTGTTAAGCCTGATAATTTAAACAAAGTAGTTCGATATTACTCTTCTGCTCTATTTAACCCTTCATTATTCCGGTTTGGATTTATGCCTCCTCACCCAAGTTTTTATGTACGTTCAAAATGGTATAAAAAATTAGGCCCATATAAAATAGATTATAAAATAGCAGCTGATTACGAATTACTTATCAGGTTTCTTAATGTAAATAAATTAAAGACACACTACCTTAACTTTTGTGTTGTTACCATGCGCACAGGGGGGGATAGTACACGTAATCTAAAAAGTAATTGGATACTAAATAAAGAGATAGTCAGAGGATGCTATGAGAACGGGATTTATACTAATATGATAATTTTATCATTAAAATACTTTGTTAAGATCACCGGACTCCTTTTCCCTAACAGAAATAAACTATGAATATACTGATAACTGGTATCCATGGTTTCGTAGGTAGTAATTTAGTTTCTGCTCTCAAGGAACAACACACTATTTTCGGATTAGATATTGTGACGCCCCAGAAAGAAGGAGTAAGTCAAACTTTCAGATGGAATGAATTAGACCGCATTCCGCCAATCGACATTGTTATTCATTTGGCTGGCAAAGCGCACGATACAAAAAAACAAACGGATGCGCAGGCTTATTTTGATATCAACACAGGATTAACGAAAAAGATTTTTGATTGGTTTTTGACATCATTTGCCTTCAAATTTATCTTTTTTAGCTCCGTAAAAGCAGCAGCTGACAAGGTAGAAGGTGAAATATTAACCGAAGATGTTGTCCCTACACCTAAAGGGCCATATGGAGAAAGCAAAATGCTTGCTGAGCAATACATTCTTAGTCATCTTCCATCTTCCGACTCCGGTCTCCGTAATTCCGTGTCCGTAATTCCGTCTTCCGACAAAAATATTTACATCCTTCGTCCATGTATGATTCATGGACCCGGGAATAAAGGAAATCTGAATCTGTTATTTAAAATACAGCAAAAAGGACTTCCCTGGCCTTTAGGGGCTTTTGAAAATAAAAGATCATTCTGCTCTATTGATAATATCTTATTTGTCGTTCAGCAGTTGATTGAAAAAGATATTGAACCCGGTATTTACCAGGTAACAGATGATGAAGCCTTATCTACCAATGAACTCATCAAATTAATGGCTTCGTCACAAAGTAAAAAAGCCAGGATCTGGCGTATTCCGGCAAAATTTATTAAAACCATTGCACGGGTTGGAGATAGTCTTCATCTTCCACTTAATAGTGAACGATTGAAAAAATTAACCGAATCATATCTTGTATCAAATCAAAAAATTAAGAACGCCTTAGCTATAGATAAAATGCCATTTACTGCAACGACAGGATTACAAAAGACATTTGAATCATTCAAAAAAAAATAGACCATTATGCAATTCAACCTAAATATTGACTCATTTATCCAGGAACATGTTACATTCCGGAAAGAAAGCCTTTTAAAGAAGGATTTTGAAAAATACCATGAAGTTCTAACGACTCGAATTAATAATAAATCAGTATTGGTCATTGGTGGCGCTGGTACAATTGGATCTTCGTATATCAAGGCTATTTTAAAATTTAATATCCGAAAACTGGTCGTCGTCGATATCAACGAAAATGGCTTGACCGAATTGGTTCGTGACTTAAGAAGTTCTACAGAATACAATATTCCTAATGACTTCATTACCTATCCTGTCAATTTCGGAGACCGCGTATTTGAAAAGATTTTCCAGGAACACGGCCCATTTGAGATTGTTGCCAATTTTGCTGCGCATAAGCATGTGCGTAGCGAGAAGGATATCTTTTCCATCGAAGCCATGATTGAGAATAACGTGCTTCGTGCCCGCAAATTGCTGGATTTATTGATCAAGTTTCCGCCGGAACATTTCTTCTGCGTATCAACTGACAAAGCTGCAAATCCTGTCAACATCATGGGTGCAAGCAAAAAATTGATGGAAGAGTTGATTATGGCCTACTCCGACAGATTACCCATTAAAACAGCACGCTTTGCCAATGTTGCTTTCTCGAACGGAAGCCTTCCATTGGGTTTCCTGGAACGGATGAACAAACAGCAACCCTGGTCATGTCCGCTTGGGATTCATCGCTTTTTTGTCTCACCTCAGGAATCGGGAGAGTTGTGCCTGATGGCCTCCATCATGGGTGAATCGGGCGATATTTTCTTCCCTAAACTTGACGAAGATCGAGATATGATCCCCTTTGATCAAATTGCACTCGATCTTTTAAAAACACTCGGGTTGACCGCAGATATCTGCCAGTCCGAAGACGAAGCCCGGGAAAAGATGATGGTGAGAAATGGAGATGGGGCGATGGGGCGGCCCATGGAAAAGTACCCTGTTTATTTCTTTGGCTCGGACACGAATGGTGAAAAAGCATTCGAGGAGTTCTATACTGATAAGGAAGTATTGGACAACGATTCATTTATCAATCTTGGTGTTGTGAAAAACTCGAAAAAAAGAAGTATCCAGGAGATTGATGCTATTTTTGACCGGCTTCATAACTTATTTGAATCGCAAAACGTAACCAAAGCAGCAATTGTAGATGTCCTGAAGGTATATTTACCCAACTTTGAACACATTGAAACTGGTAAAGGTTTGGACTCTAAAATGTAATTTTTTGTTCTTTAGTTTCACACTTGATAAAAGAGTTATCACCATTTTTATTTAACTGCTAATCTGCACCTTTATATTTTTGCAAATATGTACAAATTTTTCTTTAAGCGTCTTTTCGGTATATTATTGGCGCTGATTGCGCTAATAGTTCTTTCACCGTTATTCATACCTGTGTGTATCGGATTGCTATTAACCGGAGAGCACTATGTCTTTTATTTTCAAAAACGCATTGGTTACAAAAACAAGTATTTTAATATCTGGAAATTCGCGACGATGTTGAAAGCGAGCCCCACTTTAGGCACTGGTCTTTATACAACTAAAAATGATCCCCGTATTTTGCCAATGGGAAACTTCCTCCGGCATTCGAAGATTAATGAATTACCCCAATTGATAAATGTTTTGATAGGTGACATGTGTATAGTTGGTCCAAGGCCTCTTGTTGATAAAACTTTTGCGCCTTATCCGGAATACGTAAGGTCCATTATTTATAATGTGAAACCTGGTCTTACCGGGATCGGCTCAATAGTCTTCCGAAATGAAGCACAATTACTATCTGACACTAAAATGCCACTCGAAGAATACTACAAAATAAACATAGCACCTTACAAAGGTGAATTGGAACTTTGGTACCATAAAAACCTTTCATTGTATACTGATTTAATGCTGATTTTCTTAACCGCCTGGGCCATTTTTTACCCTGAAAACAATCTGGTTTACAAGATTTTTAAAGATTTGCCGGTGCGACCTTCGGAATTGAGATAAAGTTAAGAGGGAGTGAAAAGGAGAAGAGTGGATAATTATACAAGATTTTCACTATTTTTGTTTGATAATTGTTTAACCTATTAAAGTTTAATCCATTGGATATCAACAAACGGCAAGAGAACGAACAAAAATTTCCCAATCATACAGAATTGGAGGATGGTTCGAGAATCTATTGGTTTGAAATCGATGGTCGTATGGGATGGAAAGCACGATATGTAAAAATTGTTGATCAAGATGAGGCAACAATATCATTTCGTCAGGAGATATACAATGAAAATGAAATACTTGTTGAGATTCATGAAAAATATCCGATTGATACAGGGCATAAAAAAGTCGAGAAACCATGATAATAACAAAACAACAACTGGCAGTTAATTTGCTCAACTATTTGCAACATAAAACCAGCCTTAACGACTTGGTATTATGGGCAGAAAATGCCTTTATGGAAGGAGATATACAAGGTGAAGATCCTGATGTTGTCCGCGATATATTGGCAAGGCTTGGGTTGGCCGATGTTAAAGCATTCGGGCTCTTTTGGGAAGATTGTAATGAATTTATGAGCAGACTTGGTTATATATTAAAGGTGGATGCTGGATTGGTTGCTTAGACCGAATCCCCCTTATGTTCGACGCTAAAATCACTTTGTGAAACTTCAAGATGTCTTGTGGTGCAAGTCAGCGATCTATGTGCGCCCACCAGATTCGTATGTATTGCACTAAACATACCATGTTCGACCAACAGATTCGTATGTGTTGCTGTAACTATTCTATGTGCGACCGCTAGCTGACTTTGTGTCACAATCACATCGTCTTGTGCGACCGTTAGCTGACTTTGTGTCACAATTCGCTGACTTTGTGTCACAATCACATCGTTTTGCGCGACCATTAGCTGACTTTGTGTCACAATCACATCATTTTGTACAACTTTCCGATGATTTTGCACCCTGATTCCATTTTATGCACCTTCAAAATGACTTCACAATCGATAAAGTGCTCTCCGACAAGCCATAAAAAAACCCGGTGCTCCTTGCACTGGGTTTTTCAATTCACATTACTTAAGAACAGGTAAGGAAATATACGTATTAATGTGATTATATTTAAGAAATTCTCCTAATCGTCGGCCCCCTTCGAACAATTAGCCATTTTTTACATATACAAGGTTACCTTCACTCCAGTGGAAGATTACTTTTCACCTTCTGCAGGTGGTTCCTGATCGGGTTTGCTTTTCCCACGACCCGTGTAGCCTACAATGATCC